>WOR8_10008217_pt1 | contig 18704 bp, 14 predicted proteins | sample DeeMarSeWOR38_10_FD_19890 | JGI IMG/M metagenome (IMG submission 19890)
CCAGTATGGCCCCAGGCAGCAATATGCCGATCCGGTAACCGGATCCTCGTTGACGCCTGCTGCCGGGGCAAAGAAACGGGAAATAAAATCATACGGACGGGCATCCGAACGGCTGGTAACGATAAATCCACGGCAGGAAAATTTGCTAAGCAAAGTAAAATTGGGAGACATTTTGCGGACCGTATCTGCTGACTCGAATTCAAGTATAAAATCAAAGCGGTTCTTACCCACATATTGCGCCGGGACCCCAAAGGCTTTAAACAGATTCTCCGGAATTTCAGTTTGCTTTTCAGGCTCAGCGGGAAAGTCAAGTTCAATCCATGCACCTTTGCGTACCGCGCTAAGAAGGCCGCTTTTGGTATAAAATCGCGCCGGGCTGTCGGGAGGTAAAAACCCCTGTTCCCACAAAATATGCGCGCTGGCCAGGGTGGCATGGCCGCATAAGTCAACCTCAACCGCAGGGGTAAACCATCTTAAATTGTACCCGTCGCCTTGCTCTACCAAAAATGCGGTTTCCGAAAGATTCATTTCATTGGCGAGGTGCTGCATCCACTCTTCACCGGCGGCCTCCGGCAATACGCAAACCGCGGCTGGATTACCGGCAAAGGGTTTATCGGTAAAGGCATCAACCTGAAATATCTCCTGTGCCATGGTTCCTCCTCTATATTCACTTCGTTCAAGTTTTATTTGTCTCTAAAATCCAGCGATTCTCGCAAAAAGGTGTAACCATCATGTATTATTTCGGCTGAAATTCAGATGCGCAATGTGGCAATCAATCTTAATGGATTTGCTAATAATTCCAGCGCTGATACGATATTCGTACAAACAATATCAGCAGCGCTAAGGGTTCCCACTGCTGCCCCCTCTTCCAATATGACGGCAATACCCAATGCTGCTTCTTTTAACATGAGCTGGTCATTGCGCCCGTTGCCCACACAAACCGTATTTTCAGCACCCAGCCTTTTTACGTATTCGAGTTTGCCGATATCCTGAGAATCCGGAGCAAGAATTGAAAGTTCGCAGTTAATGCCTTCAAGACCGGAACGGGCTTTTCCAAACGTATCGGCGGTAAGAACATGGATATGAAGCTTGTTGGCCAGACTGACTAAATTTTCTTTTACACCGGCAATTAGATTGCCATCGCAGGCAATGGTTCCGTTGTAATCTAAAACCAATTGCTCAAGCTGTAATTTGCGATCCCCGGGGATACGAATTTCGATCATTTCCCATTTCCATAAAATGCGTTGTTCACAGCAGTTTATTTTGATGCGACATGCTTATCCAGGGCCGTTTTCATTCGATCGAGTGCTTCTTCAAGCAAGGGCCGCTGGCAGCCGAAGTTGAGGCGCACAAATCCGGGGCCGTCAAATTCGATCCCGTCCTGAAGCCCCACGCCGGCATCTTCAAAAAACCGGACGGGGTTCGGCAAATCAGCGGATCGTACGTCGATCCAGGCCAGATAGGTCGCTTCAAGCGGGGCCATTGAAATCAGCGGCATATTTGCGATGGCTCGTGCGACCGTGTCACGATTGCCGCGCAGGTATTCCAGTAACCCTGCATGCCAATCTGCACAGTCCCGATAGGCGGCTTCCGCTGCTGCAAAGCCCAAGGCGTTTACCAGGGGCACAATACCAGACTTGGCCTGAACAAAGCGGCGACGAAGTTTCTCATCAGATATAACGGCAAAAGCACACCCCAGGCCGGGCAAATTAAAGGTTTTGCTGGGAGACATCAGCGTAATGGTTCGTTTGGCCACTGCCGGATCCAGTGTTGATGTTGGCAGATGGGTTTTGTCTTCATCCAGCAACAATCCGCAATGGATTTCATCTGAACAGATAATGATATCGTTCTTTTCGCATATCATCGCCAGGGCCGTTAATTCATCACGGTTAAATATGCGGCCGACCGGATTGTGGGGGTTGCAGAGAAGAAACAGGCGGGTGTCGGGCGTAATCGCGCTTTCAAGACGATCGAAATCAAACGTCCATTGATTGTCTTTTTCCTGCAGCGGCACTTTAACCAGACGGCGCCGGGAGTTTTCGGGTGCGGTAAGAAACGGCGGATATACCGGTACTGCCGTCATGACATCATCATCGTCTTTGCCGACTGCCCGACAGGCCACATTGAGCCCGGTTACCAGACCGGGCAACCACACCAGCCATTGTGGTTCAATCTCCCAGCCGAATTCAGCCTGAAGCATCTTAACCACAATGGTGTTCAGGCTTTCGGGCGGAATCGTATATCCAAACACGCCGTGGGCAATCCGCTGCTGGAGCGCGTCTATGACAGCCGGCGGCGAGCAAAAATCCATATCAGCAACCCATAGCGGAATGATATCCCGGCCTTTATACTTGTCCCACTTCATGCTGGCGGTACCCCGCCGTTCAACCGGTATGCTGAAATCAAAACAGGTATCTTTTTTCACGGCTAATTTGTCCTATCTTAAAAATTTTGAAACGCTCAATTTAGGTTTTACCTAAGTTGAGCGATTGTCGAGGTTGCCGCAGCTGCAAGGAAGATGTCGCTCCGCTATAGTTGACTATGCGGAACGGCATCTGACGCCGCAGATGCGGTGAGATCGGCAATCCCCGTAGGGGTTTCAAATTTAAAAATTTAAATCGATAGAATTCCTTTGATAAACAATATGTATATCCCATTTTTAAAATTTGAAACGCTAAATTTAGGTTTATTTGAATTCAAAATGTTTGTCAAAAAGATGGGGATCATCGAAATGGGCGCGCCCCACAAATTTGATGGCATGGTGCCCGCGCTGCCGCATTCTGCCGACCTGGGGGACACCCATGGGAATAAAAATATCCGATTCAATCCGTTCGGAATATTTTCCAATACCCCTTGCGGTGAACATACTTTCATATTGGATGTCATTTTTTAGCAACATCTCGAGCCGTTGATAGGGTTCCAGGTGGTACGGCATGAAATCAACAGGTATGCTGCGGGCATCAATATTGGCAACCTGGTGCCAGCCCGAAATGACGCGGATCGTTAGTCGTTGTGCGGGAAAGCCATGCGGCAGCCATGTTGGCACGAAAGCATCGATTGCCAGCGGGGAGGGCCGGATTTGTTGAACCTTTTCTTTGCGGGGCACAAAAAGATGATAACAACCGCAGTTGTTCATCATATCTACCATAAACGGCCTGCCATCGTTGGCCAGGCTCACTCGAACCGTTAACCCATCGATCGTTCCGCGTTCGATCAGCGGCGAATTCGGTCCGCCGCGTGCTGAATACCAGATGACATAGTTGATCTGCAATACGGGGTCATTTTTAAAATAGGCATAGGTAAAATAATAGTATGCTGTGGGATTGTCAGAGTCGATTTCAAGCTGTTTATCACCCCATACCATCGCGCCGGGCTCATCATGGGCTGCAACCACATCCTGGATGATCACCGGGGCGAAAATCGCCAATAAGGTTTTCTGATCGGCAACCGAGGGCAGCGGTATTGCCAACGGGTTTTGTCTGGATCGTTTCAATATTTCCCGAACCGCGTTGCCAAAGAAATCTAAAGTCTCAGCCGGGCCGAAAGCAGTTAGTGTCCCCCGTGGCTGAAACGCGTCGGGAGGTAACTGATGCCATTCAGCAATCTCGTCGAAGACCCGGTGAGTAACGATGGCAACCGGTATGGCTGCAATCGGATATAATCCAATAATCCGCATCAGAGAAGAATACTCATCGGAATCCTGCACCGTAACCAGCAAAACTTCATAAAAATCGGGCCGGCGCTGATCATGGGCCAACATTTTATCCGAATAAAAAATCGCTTTTGCCTGAAGCATTCTGCGATCAGGCAATAGGCCGAACGCCGCTGCCAATTTTTCCACTTCACTGACCGGAAGCGTCTGTATTTCGGTTTTTCGAGCTGATAGGTCCAACTGCTGCATCAATCGCACCCACTGCACTTTCTGGGCATCATTTTTCAGCCGGTGCTTCAGAGAAACCAGGAAACGGTCGGCCCGCAAGTATGGAAACCCGGGCACCGCAAAATAAGCGCCATTGCGGGTGCCTGAACGGTAAACGGCACTATCCAGTTCCTCGAAAAAACGACTATACTCCGAAGGCCTTAACGATTCTTTTACAAATTGATATGAAGCCCGACCGGCACAGCTCTGGGAGAGAAAAATCAATATCAGAATGCTAAAAACGAGATCGATTTTACGTTTCATCCAAGGTTTGCATTCCGGGGGAAAGGATTCACTATATTTTCTGAAGGTCATCGTTCCTTTTTGGTCCCCAAAAGCATATCATAAGCCTTTGTTAATTCTACAAATTTTTCCGGGTCGCCGCCCTTGTCCGGGTGAAGCGCCTGTGCTCTGCGCCGGAATATTCTGATCAGCTCCTGCCTGCTCATTGCTTTGAGCGCGTCTTCGGTTTCATCGAAAATGGCGCCGGCTTCGTCCCAGCTGACCGAACCGGCTCCAAAGGGAGATCGATAATCGCGCCGGCTATTAATAAAATTACGAATGTAATCATCCACCCAGGACCGCGGGGCAAAATCATAATCAAAATACATCAGCACATATCGGACCAGATATTCATGCAATCGATTTTGGGTTTGCATGCCTGCCCAGAACGTAGGGTCCAGGTTCAAGCTGCAGATTTCCGCGATAAAATGGTCATCAACATCACTCTGCTTTAAAAACTGGGGCCTGTTTTTGGCAAAGGATTCGTTAAAAAATCGATTGATATCAAAAATAACATAAGTATAGGCTTTGTATTCTCTTGCATTCAACTGCGACTCCATATCCAAAAACAGCTGTTCAATTTCGTCTCTGGATTTGTTGCGCAAAACGTTGAACAGCTTCTGCGGCACGAGCCACAGATAGCCCTGCTCCATGCGGCCGAATTTCAGATAATGAAGCCTGCGCCGGTCGAAAATATGTACCACAGATTCAGCCTTTGCGGGCTTCTCTCCGGATTTTTTTCTTTTGCGTGAAAGCGCTTCTCTATGCCGAAAATGCTCCAGCGCGCGCTGGATTCGGGGATCCAAAAACCGCCAAAAAATATCTTCAAGGGTGTTGTCCTGCAAGGCCACACACGCCGCATCTAATCGATCTTCAATCACCGGATCGATATAAAACGCGTTCCCCCCCGGATAAATGATATATTTGGCCGGATCCGTCCCCAGATCAAACAAATCGCGACTCAAAAAATGATCACCACTCCGATAGGATTCGCGAATAGAATAATGAATCCTGCCGTTTATGTTCGTCTGGGCCAGGTACACGCTTATTGCTCCTATTTCACCTGCTTATCAAGTTTCACACTTTTAAGTTCAGAGGTTCCTTTCAGTCAGCTAGGTCTAATCAGTTTTATTGGTTTAATTTGTTTAATTTGTTAATTGACTCAATCAATCTCGAACCAATCAAACCAATGAAACCAATTGAACTAATGAAACCGTCCTTAAAGCCTTGAACGTTGAACCTCTGAACAGATGACAGACTCCCTCGCTGTTTAAACCGGCTTCTTCTTTTTCTTCCCCACCTTCCAGGCCCGTCCGACAACTTCCCCCAGTCTCTGGTATTGCATGACACCCGTTGTGTATATCAATGGATCGATTTTGATTGGATCGGCTTTTTCGTCGGTCAAACAATCTTCATTGAGGCATTCGAGATTTACCGGGCATTCTTGAATCAGGGGGGCGGTTTTGAGCTGGCCGTAATCAACTTTGAAAATTTGAGACTTGTCGACTTTATGACCGGAATAGATGCCACAATAGTCAACTTTTTCAACCAAATCTGCCGAAGGTATATTAATGGAAAAAGTGCTGTTCGCTGAAATGCCTTTAAGCGTGAATCGAACCGGCTGCAAAGCGACCGAAATCGCCGGCGGCTTTGATGCAGCGATGCCGCACCAGGCGGCCGTCATAAAGGTAGGCTTTTCATGGACCAGCGCGCCAACCAAAACCGCCGGCATGGGGTACAGTAACGTCTGAGGACCCAGTTTGACCTTTTTCATAGAATACCTCCTTCTTCAGATTTCAAGTTTCGGGTTTCAGGCAAAATACGGTTTCAGTACTGTAATATAGAAATAGATAATAATTTTAAGGTTCGTCAGAATTGGTTTTAAACACTTAGATTTTGTTTGATGGCAAGGCGCGATTCGATTCAAAAGCGGAGCGTACACGCGAGTACGTGAGCATTTTGGATCGGATCGCAACACCGCCATCAGGCAAAAGATGAGGGTTTAAAACCAATTCTAGGTGAACGCCGAGATACCCGTGATCTCCTTCCCAATCACCAGGGTGTGCATACCGGCGGTTCCTTCCAGAGCGCTGATGGCCTCCAGGTCGCAAAGATGACGGATAACCTGGTTGTCGGCCAGAATACCGCGGGCTCCGAGAATATCACGGGCTATGCGGGCAATTTTCATGGCTTCCTGCACATTATTCATTTTGGCCAATGATATTTGAGCCGGCCGGGCCTTGTGATCATCCAGCAGCCGTCCGAGATGATAATTGATTAGCTGTGCTTTGGTGATTTCAACCATTATACGCACCAGTCGATCCTGAACAAGCTGATAGCCGGCAATCGGCCGATCAAATACTTCGCGGTCGAGGGCAAACGCTCTGGCAGCCTGATAGCACGAAACCGCGGAACCAACCGCACCGCAGGCGACCCCATATCTGGCAAAATTGAGACATTCAAAAATAGATTTGAGTCCTCTGGCATTCGGCAAAATGTTCTTTTCCTCAATCGCACAGTCCTTCAGATCGATCAGTGCGGTGGGCGCTGTTCGATAGGAAAATTTGCGCTGGATCGGATTGGCACGGAATCCCGCTGTATCGGTTTCCACCAGAAAACCCCGGATATCTTCATTGTATTTTGCCCAGATAATTGCCAGCTTGGCCATCGTGCCGTTGGTAATCCACATTTTTTTGCCGTTCAGAATAAAACGCCCCTTTTTCTTTTGGGCCCGGGTTTCCATGCCCGCGGGGTTTGAGCCGAAACCCGGCTCTGACAGGCCAAAACATCCAATACTGCTTCCGCTGGCCAGTTCAGGAAGCCATTTTTCACGCTGTTGCTCCGATCCAAATTGGTAAATGGGAAACATCACCAATGAATTCTGAACCGAAAACATCGCCCTTAAACCGCTGTCACAGCGGCCCAGCTCCTGGCAGATGAGGCCGTAGGTAGTATGGTTGCTTTGGTTGCAGCCATAGCCGTCCACATGAACCCCAAACAGGCCTAATCCGGCAAGCTTGGGAATGAGCTTCATGGGAAACGTACCCCTGTCAAAATGCTCGGCGATAACGGGCATACATTCCTTATCGACAAATGCCCGCACCGTGTCCCTGGACTTTTTTTCTTCAGCACTGAGCAGTGCGTCCGTCTGGTAGAAATCAACTACTTCGTCCATTGCCATCGCATTCCTCCCGGCTATTGTAGAGGCCATCTCACTTTTTTGATACATGCATCGCGTTAATTAAGTCCTATTATAAAAAAACTACCCTATCATAAGTATCTGAAAGATAAAGAGCAACCGTTGCTAAAAACAAAACTTTAGCAGTTCTTGTTTTTTGCATTAATGTGGTTAAATTAACTCTAAGCAATATGCTTGAAATGAGAAGAAAATTCAATCAGGGAAAAATCATGTGTGTTGAAATCGGGAGGTAATAATGGGAACGCGTCAGCTGGGGCAATCCGACATTCAAATAACGCCGATCATTATGGGGCTGTGGCAGGCCGGCAAAGAGATGTGGCTGGACATCGATGATAAACAAACAACGCAGGCGGTTCGGGCTGCGTTTGATGCGGGCATCACGACTTTTGACACGGCCGAAGCCTATGGTAAAGGACATTCGGAAAAAATACTGGCATCCGCAACATCGGATATACGCCACAAGGTCATTTATGCGACAAAGGTGTTTGCCAACCATTTAAATTATGACCAGGTCCTGGAATCCTGTCATCGTTCGTTAAAAAATCTGCAAACTGATTATATCGACCTTTATCAAATCCATTGGCCGTCCGGTTCATTCGGCTTTAAGGAAGTGCCCATCGGAGAGACCATAGGCGCCCTCAATGACCTCAAGGAGCAGGGGAAGATTCGCTCAATCGGCGTTTCCAATTTTTCACGCCTTCAGTTGCAGGAAGCAGTTGAATACGGACAGATTGACAGCCTGCAGCCGCCGTATTCCCTATTCTGGCGCCATGTCGAAAAAGATGCCATGTCATTTTGTGCCGAAAACAAAATCACCATTCTGGCCTACTCGCCCATGGCCCAGGGGCTGTTGACAGGAAAATTCGGACCGGATCACACCTTTGCGAAAGGTGACATCCGGGATAAGAATAAGCTGTTTGAGCCGGATACCTATGCCCGGGCACAGGAAGCGCTTGCAAAACTGCGCCCGCTTGCGGAACAAAGAGGTGTCACGCTGGGTCAACTGGCCCTGAGCTGGGTCACTTCCCACCCTAACACATGTGCAATTGCAGGCGCCCGCAATGCTGATCAGGCAAGTGAAAACGCCAGGGCCGGCGCAATATCTTTATCTGACGATGAGCTGTCGCAAATAGAAGAGATCGGCCGTGGCGTTACGGACTATCTGGACGAGGATCCAGTCATGTGGAATCTATAGCAGATATAAGAACGTCTAAATTTTTCAGCAGATAATTTTACTATAAGCTATTTCAAAATTAGCGCTTGACCTTGGAAGACAGAGAAAAAAAAAGTTCCCACGGTGCTCTAAATTTAGAATTGCCTAAAATGCCTAAAGTTGAGGAATTCTACCCGTCGAGAGCCTCTGGGTCGAACGATCATATTTATAATAAAAGATGTCGCGTCCACCTGGCGCACGCGCCTTGTAAGCGCTTGCACAGCGCGAGCACAGTCTTAATTTTAGGCATTTTAGATCATTTTTAATTTTAGCTCATTTAAGGTCACCATCTTTATTAGAATCTGCCATATATTCTAAAACATAAGAAGATTCATTGGTGACATATTTCTCAAAATCCCTTCTTTTTTCAAGTCTGGCGGGTGCCCCAAGTATCTTTTGAAGGGCATAAGGACTGTGGCGCGTTTCACACAATCTTGCGAAGCCCAAAAGGTTACCCCAATTTCCATTAACCATTTATCCCCTTCAACAACATTTTCCGGAATCATATCAAAACTTACAACAAAACAATACATTTTAGCCCCCTTTAGCGGTATTCGAAAGCGAATGCTAGCGCCTGTGATATAAATTAGATATCACAGGTTTTTCGGAGATTCAAAAGTAATGATATGTTGGAGATATTGCAGGTCTTAAAACGGATAGAAAACCTTTGGTACATGACAGATATCAGTACTCATCAGTAATCAAGTGGCTTTTCCTTCAACCCCAAGATATTGTACAAAAGATATTTTATTCACTGGGGTGCAGCCAGTTCATTTTCACATTTTTCCACCCAACCGTCTGAACCACATTGTTTGAAGATCTCTATTGCTTTATTTAGGTTTTCTTTGGAATTTGTTTGATCGCCTTTTCGCCTAAATAATTCAGCATAAAGTTCATAATCCCTGCCTAAATGCCACTTCATTCCATTGCTTTTATGCGCTTTTATGGCTTCCTTAATCCAATCCTCCGCTTCAGGCATCTGCTTGTCATCGAAATTCAATAGAATCTCACCGATATTTTGTCGCATCCAACCATCGTATATCTTTAATTTATTTCCAGTCGCATAGCCATACAACGTTTCTAAATCAATGTCTCTCTCTTTGTTCATCACCTTTGCTCTTGATAGGCTTATTTTATTTAAATTAATATAAGAATGTGAAAATCTACCATTTTCCAGAATCCAGATTGCCTTGCTATAATGATCCTTAGACCTTTGATATTCTCCCAAGTCAAAATACGCCTCACCTAATTGATTATGGTCTAAAGCATGATAGGGAACAAGATTGATCCTATCACTAAAATCGGCACCTTTTACAAGATGTTTTTTTGCCTCTACAAAAAACCCCTTATACAAACAAGAAGTACCATGGGCGAGATAAGCTACCGCTTTTGAGTATATACCACCACTTTCTTTGGCTATTTGTAAGGCCTCAGCGCTCGTTTGGTAGCCCAGATCAACCCGCCCCTGAACATTACAAAGCCAATAACTCTGGGCACCTTTCACTGTTGACATACCCCAAGGATTCTTTGCAACCTTAGTAATATCAAGTGCTTTATCGATGTAGTGAGACGCTTTTTCAAATTCACAGTTTAAAGATAGAGCAACTCCCAACCAAAGTCTTGCTAAAACCGAAGAAAGAATATCATTTGTTTCATCAGAGATTTTTAAGGCCTCTTTTAAGTGTATAAGTGCTTTAGGGAACTCCTCTTCAATATAGAAATTATATACGCCGATTATAGTATATATCTGAGATAGCCTTCTTTTATAATCGCTCCTTATGGCTAAATTAATTATTGGTTCAATAGCATCTTTTGCTTCTACAGGGTGATTCAACTGTGAAATATAGAGCCCGAGAGTCGTCCTTGCATCGATTATCTTTTTCTGTACATCATTAGTCACCGGTAATTGCTCAAGACAAGCTATTCTTTTTTTGACATAGGAAATTGCATCTTTTAGAGCAGCCGATTTTTCAGCCTTCTTCCCTGCCAGCATAGAATACTCAGCCCCCTTTTCGTAATTCTCGCTATAGATAAAATGCCCTGTCAACACTTCATAGTGCTCCTCGATATTTTCTTTGTATAACTCTTCAGCGGCATTACCTATTGCTCTATGGAGGTTTTTCTTTTTCATGGTTAGTATGGAATCATAGACCACTTCACGGGTTAGAGTATGCTTGAAGATACAAGTCGATTGAGGAAATATGCCTCTCTCATAAAGAAGCTCCGAGTCCTTTAGAATTGACAGGTGGGTTAACAATTCCTGTTCTGGAAGACCTGTCACCCGCTTTATCAACTCGTAGCTAAACTCCCTTTCTATGACCGATCCTGTCTGAAGCACTTCTTTCGCACCCTCAGGCAGTGAGTCAACCCTGGCCATGATTACATCTTGAATGCTCGATGGAATGGTCAGGTCTTGGATATCTTTGGCTAAGCTATATTTGCCGTCCATTTTCTCGATAATTTTTAGATCTAAAAGCGACCTAATAAACTCCTCGATGAAAAAGGGCACACCCTCTGTCTTTTCCAGGATCAATTCCTCAAGATCTCTGTCTACATCATCTGTACTCAAAAGGTGGGATGCCATGGCAAGGCTCTCCCGATTGGAAAGCCGGTTTAACGTTATTTGATTAAGGTAGGACTTCCCCCCCCACGTGTGTACAAACTCCGGCCGATGGGTAAATATCATGAACACTCTTGCCCCGGTAATGCTGTCTAACTGAGACTTATAAACATCTTCTGAACTCTTATCAATCCAGTGAAGATCTTCAATGGCCATAATCAGTGGACGAATCTCTGAAGCCTTGAGCACAATTTGATTTAAAGCCTCAATGGTTCGGTCTTTTCTTGCCTCAAGGCTCAAAGAAAGCGTGTCGATACCGCTATCTTTAACCGATAAAAGCTCTAAAATATATGGCAGCGTTGAGGTTTCTTCAGCACCCAAAATCTTCAGCCCTCGTTTTACCTTTCCCCTAATTTCAGAATCTCTATCGCTCTCATTGATATTAAAGTTCGACTTTACAATGTCTATGACTGAGTGATAGGCGACACGCCGGCTGTAGGAGAGACATTTGCCTTCCTGAAAAGTGACATCCTCGTTGGATACAGCCTTTCTGAACTCATACAAAAGCCTTGACTTACCCATTCCAGCTTCTGCCATGATTGATATTGCCTGACCTCTGCCTGTTTTTGATCTTTCAAACCCATCAAGTAAAAGCTCAAGCTCCCGCTCTCTTCCTACAAATGGAGTCAAACCTCTCTCAGCACTGACATCAAAGCGGGTCCGTATAGTTCTGGGAGCAATCACGCGATAGGTTTTGACCTTGCCTTCTTTTCCTTTGATCGTACATTCACCTAAAGCTTCAAAACGAAATAATCCCTCAGTAAGTTTGAACGTCTCCTCCGTGACATATGTGCTGCCCGGCTCCGCAAGCCCCTCCATGCGTGATGCCAAAATCACTGTATCTCCTACAGCTTTAAATTCTACCCTTAGATCATTTCCCAAGGCTCCCACAACCACAGGGCCAGTATGAATACCGACACGCATTTTGACAGGGGGGATATTTTGTTTTTCCTTCTTCATCTTGTCCGTAAACTTGGCCATCTCTCGGTGGATGGCATAAGCAGATCGGATTGCTCGCTGAGGAGCATCTTCCAGCGCAATGGGTGCGCCAAATAAAGCCATAATCCCATCACCGGTCATCTCGTTGACCGTACCCTCGTAGTCGTGGACTTTGTGAATAAGAAGCTCATATACCTGATCCATTGTGGTGTAGGCCTCCTCTGGTCCAAGTTTTTCAGCAAGATGCGTAAATCCCTCCATATCGCAAAACATCACTGTGACATGTTTGCGCTCACCTTCGATTCTGTCTTTTTGAGATAGAATTTTCTCGCTAAGGCCTTTGGGAAGGTACTTTTGAATTTTAGTTAGTTTTTCATCAAAGGAGAGGACTGTAGGGGCTCTTTTGGAAAGTTGGCTCAGCTTGGATCCGCATTCATCACAAAATAGACTGTCTGGGGTAAGTATATTACTACATTTTTGGCATATGATTTCGAGTTTAGCTCCGCATTTCTTGCAAAACCTAGCCCCTTCACGATTGTCAAACTCGCATTCTGGGCATTTCATTATTATGCCCTCCTTTATGCTTTTTAGCAGTTTGAAATGGTGTGAAGGAAATTCAGAGTATATAAGAAAAATATCTTAATTATAGTTCAATGTCAATTGTGGGCAGACCCAATATGTTGTGGTTGAAATCTGGGGCAATTCTTACAGATATCTCCTATCAAAAACCAAATATCATCACAATACAGATTAATTGAGAGGTATCAAAGCTTTGGCGATTATACAGACATCCATGGATATCACAATTTTTTTCAGAAATTCAAAATTACTGAAAGTTGGGGCTATCATTTATTTGTTAAAATTATTGATTTAATAAGATTCCTATAAAAGTATACGATCAAATTACTTATGACCCAAGTTGATACTGCCAAAGTAAAATATTTTAAGTGCGAAGGAATTGTTGTGTTCAGCATGATCACTGCTATGCAACCAATAACGATGACATGAATGATATAAACATTATAAGAATTTTCATTCAACGTTTTTAAAATTTTTCCTTGTTTGTTCAGATAATATCTGAAAGTTGTAACCATCAGATACAGCAGGCATAACAACGAAAGATGAAAACCAAGCCAAAGAAGAATTCTATCTACAATTTCTGAAAAAATAAAACTGTCCGGCCTTATAAAAAAATTAATGAGGACTAAAATATACAGGTTTATCGGAATCCATGCAGTACAGTTAACGACGATGTATAATTTTTTACTTGTGACGTCAGTCTCAAATATCTTTAGCTTACAGCATAGAGAACCTAATAGAAAAATCATAAAGTAGATGAATAGCCTTTCATTTTGGAAATCTATAAATATTGTTTTTGTCCAGCCCTGAAATTTAAAAATGCTCATACAGAAACTATAAATAAAACCCATGAGAAAGATTGCCCAAATGGCTTTCTTCAAGGTAATATTTGATATACTTATATTTGCTCTTGAGAAGAGTAAATACAATATGTCGAATATAAAAAGAACAGGCAGAAACCACAGCCAGTTTTGATTCCAAATTCCGTTGCTCCAGTGAAAGTAGGTAGTCCAGCTTTCTTGAGGTAAATTCCGAGAGTATAAAAAAATAATTTTGTATAGCGGAATTAATGTTAAAACGGCTACAATCCAGGGAATGATAAGTCTTTTAAATCTGGATTTTAGAAATGCCCATCCTTTCCTTTTTTCCATAGATAAGGGCATAAAAAATCCGGAAATAAAAAATACGGTTGGCATAACAAAAATATCTATTATTATATTAAGAATACCCGCCAAATGGTTGGTTGAAGGGTCATCAACAATCCAGAAAGAAGCCCATATGCCGCTGCTTTCATAGACACCGCCGGCATGATATAAAACCACCAAAAAAATCATGAAAGTTCTTAGATTATCTAAGAAGTAAACCCTATTTCCTTTGAAATGCTGACGCATTGAGGGTGTCCGTAATATTCTGGGCAGATGCGCCAATTTTCAAAAAAGGCCCATTGCCGGATTTGAACTGCGGCGGCGTTCGCTATCCAGGCACTTTTCTGTTTTTAGCATTTGTAAGGATAAAAATGATGATAGCAAAACCCCTGCGGATCACCCCACTTCATTTCGGTATCAATCAAACACTGCCCGATCATGTTCTTGGTCACGTCTTCGTAATCCGGCCGCTGCTCCTCCTCGCTTTTACAGTCCATACAGATGGCTTGATGGTCATAAACCGATAAAATTCTTTGATCTTCCGCCCCCAAATTTTTATCGCATCGGGTGCACTGGGTTGCGCAGGTTAGCTGTTCCGTCCACTCATCTACCATTTCCATTTTGCTTTCCTCCTTAAGCCGGTTTTGAGTAAGATGTATAAAATTAAAAAAATCAATACGCTATTTCTTTATGTCCTCGACGAGATCTTTAATAATGGCAATTACATTCCGCCCGCGTTCACGGGCAATCCGGTGGGCTTCTGTCACAATTTGGGCTGCCTGCAGTTTGAGCTCGGCTTCGTTGGGAACCGGCATTTTCAATTTTTGATACCGCCATGCCAAAAATCGCATGGCCATCCGCTCTTCTTGCTGTTTGAAAAAACCCACTTCTCATTCTCCGGATTCGCCAAGATATGTGAATTAAGAAAACCCAAAATACTATGCAAATTAAATAAAGCTTCTGGCTTGAGGCCATTGACAGCCTGATAGAAAAAAATGCCGTCATTTAGCTGCTTAACGCCAGAGACCAACCGTCACCGGCCAGTAGCCAGAAACCAGATGCCAGAGGCCAGTAGCGCTGAGTTAACTGGCCTTTGAACTCATCTGACGATGGCATAACTTGAATACTAATCTCTCCAGAATAAGCTTCGGATCCTGACCGCTCAACTTGAGCTGAACATCCGTTTCATTCAACAAACCGACGGCTGTCAACAGTTCGGTTTTCGAGTACCGCTCCGATTTTTTCATGAGCTGGTAAACTGGATAAGCATTTTTAGGGTTTCTGGCAAGCAATAGATCCGTTTGTATTTTCTTTTTCTTCTTTCCTTTGCCCCGGGCAGGCGTTTTACCCCTACCGCTGGAAGAAGACACCGGATTATCCCAGCCTTCCAGTATTTTCAGTAATTCCTGATCATAGGCTACGATTGCGGGCATGACACTTTGCTGGAAGGCATTAAAGGATAGACCGGCATGCCATCCCTTTGTCTGTTTGCTTTTTGCAAAATCTTTGGCCAGAGTCAATCGCCGGACCTGATTGGCAACGGCGGCCAAAATCTGCAGCGGGTGAAAATCGGCTGCCAGCAGAGAGTTTAAAAAAAAGAGAATCTTTTCAATTTGGCGGTCCGCAACGGCGTTCGTAAAGTCATAAATCGGATCCTTTTTGGTACGTTTCAAAACCGCTTCAACATCTTCTACCGTAATTACATTTCGTTTGCCGACATAGTCAATGAGCTTCTCAAGGCTGCCGCAGAATGTTCGCAGATCAAAGCCGGTCATATCCAACAGTGCCAGATAGGCGCCTTTGTCCATTTCTTTGTTGCTCGGTTTTAGGATTTCGGTCATTTTTTGAACTAGAATATCTTCCTGCGCCATTTTATCTGCACGACGATCACCTTTGGGGACCGTGCAATCAATTGCCACACCCTGTTTGGATATTGCTTTATACAGACCTCGCCGTTTATCAACAACGTCGGTGGTGATAACTAAATGATTGTTTTGAGGAAAACCTTTCTCTATCGCTTTTTGAAGTGCACCCGCCTGATCCGAAGGTTCCGGTATGCCCAACTCATTTTCCTGACAGTACCCGATCACGTCGTCCAGCCAGTCATCCAGCTGTATCAAATCAGACGCAGCCTTCAAGGTTTTAGATCTGTTGGAACGATCAACATCTTCAAATGACAGGTTTAAATTACTCATTAGGCTTAAGAAGTATTTTGCTGCTTTCTTTATGTCATCGCCATCGTACGCTTTCTTTGCATTATCCAGCATACGGCTTTCATTATCTCTGGTATAAAATATTCTTGATTCCCGCATTGTAACCACTTTTGTGCCGGGTAAAAGCGAAAACGTGTTGACGCTTTCGATCACGTCATAGATGTTTTCAGTGGTTCCTTCCACAGGATCGTAATTTGCAGTTCGGTTCCCTGCCGGAAGCAATGCATCCAGCAGTTCGTCAAAGACATTTTTTACCAGTAACTCTTCGCCAAAAAGTAAATATACCATAGCGAATTCTTTGGCAGCATCGCTTTTTAAATCAGTTAAATATTTTTTAAGTAATTTATGACTAATTTCAGGCATTATTCCGGCATTTGTTTAAATATCAGGTGATATAAAAATATACCAATTCCAATGGAAATCGCACTGTCGGCAATATTGAATGCCGGCCAATGCAGGTCGCCGATATAAAAATCAAGAAAATCGATCACCATTCCAAAACGAATCCGATCGATCAGGTTACCAATGGCACCACCAAAAATCAGTGCAAATGCCGCAGCCAGCAATGAATATTGCGCCGGTGTTTTTTTATAAAAATAAAAAATCAAGCCGACTGCCAGCGAAGATATAAAAAGAAAGATAATGCTCCGCAGCGTCGGACTCAGATTGGCCATCAGCCCAAAGGCTCCGCCCGGATTGTGGATGTGAACGATGTTAAAGAAACCATCTATTACGGATAGGTTATTATTAAATGGCAGGTAACGCAGAATCAGCCCCTTGGTGAACTGATCCAGCAAAATAACAGCCCCGGCGATAACCACCAGTTTTATGTATTTGTTCTTTAGCATTTTCTCTGATCGGCACTATTCGTATCGTATTCGTCGTCGTCCTCGTACTCGTTTTCGATACAATTCAGTAAATCGGATCATCGACTTCGGTCTGTCGAGTACGACGACGAGGACGAGTACGAAGACGATTCGGGTGATTACATCTCCGCCAGCGCCTTCTGGCAGCGTTCACAGATGGTTGGATGCTCGTTATCCGAACCGACGGATAATTCATGAATCCAGCAGCGTTCACACTTTTTACCGGAGGCAGCATCGATCTTAATCGATAATCCAGCAAGCTTCTCGCTTTCAAAGCTGCCGTCAAGTTTTTTATCTTTAAGCAGTGAAACACTTGAGACGATAAATATAAATCTTAAATCTTCAGCATACGGTTGCAGGAGATCGTATAAACCTTCTTTTGCAGAGATAGTAACCGCTGCATCAAGCGGGTGCCCGATTTGCTTCGCGGCCCGAGCCTCTTCCAGGGCCTTGGTGGCCTCTGCCCGTACGTTCAAAATTGTCTCCCATTTTTGAGCCAGGTCCTCATTTTTCCATTTGCTGTTTACCTCGGGCAACAAGGCAATGTGAACACTTGACGTCTTTTCGCTGTGCGCCGGCATATACTCCCATATTTCCTCGGCGGTAAAAGGAAGAAGCGGCGCCATTATCCGTGCCAGAGAGTCCAGCAAATAATACATAACCGTCTGGGCGCTTTTGCGGGCATCTGATTTCGGCGGTGAGGTATATAGCCGGTCTTTGAGAATGTCTAAATAAAAGGCAGACAGGTCAAGCGTGCAATAATTGTGAAGTGCATGGTAGATAATATGATACTCATACTCATCATAGGCTTTAAGCGTTTTTTCGATCATGCCCTGAAGCTTGTGAAGCGCAAACCGGTCTACCTCCGGCATGGAATCGTAAGAAATTTTATCGACAGCTGGATCGAAGTCGAACAAATTGCCCAGCATAAACCGGCTGGTGTTCCGGATTCGACGATACGCATCGCTTAACTGCTTTAAAATATTTTCTGAGATTCGAATATCTTCTCTGTAATCCGTTGCCGACACCCACAACCGTAATATCTCCGCGCCGTATTTGTCAATTACTTCACTGGGAGCGATGACATTGCCCAGCGACTTGGACATTTTTCTGCTATCGGCGTCGACGACAAAGCCATGGGTTAACACGGCCTTATAAGGCGCCTGTTTGCGGGTGCCGACCGCAGTCAGAAGTGCGCTGTGGAACCAGCCCCGGTGCTGATCACTACCCTCCAGATACAGATCCGCCGGCCATCGCAGGTCTTCTCTGGGTTCCAGCACCGCTGCATGGCTTACCCCTGAGTCAAACCAGACGTCAAGGATATCATTCTCTTTGACAAAATTTTTACTGCCACACGATGAACACTTAACGTCATCGTTAACAAAATAAGAAATATCTTTTTCAAACCAGATATCCGCTCCGTGCTGTTCAAATTCAGAATAGACTTTTTCCATAATATTTTGATCCAGCAGAATTGTTTCACAGTCTTCGCAATAAAATACAGTGATGGGAACCCCCCAGGCCCGTTGTCGGGAAACACACCAGTCCGGGCGATTTTCAATCATTCCGTAAATCCGATCTCGGCCCCATTGCGGAATCCAGTTGACCGTGTCGATGGACGTCAGTGAATTCAAACGCAGGTCGGTTTTATCCATTGAAATGAACCATTGCGGTGTTGCCCGGAAAATAACCGCCTGCTTACAGCGCCAGCAATGCGGATAGCTGTGCT
>WOR8_10002366_pt1 | contig 18679 bp, 19 predicted proteins | sample DeeMarSeWOR38_10_FD_19890 | JGI IMG/M metagenome (IMG submission 19890)
CCCATGCCCATCATGAAGTCCATGCAGGCGATCAAGAAGATACGGGTCAATCAGGTGCTCGAGATCCTCACCACCGACCCCGGCAGCCTGAAGGACATCCCCACGTGGGCCAAGGCCACAGGCCAGGAGCTGGTCTCCTCAGAGGAGCTCGGCTCCGAGAGCTTTCGCTTCCTGGTCAAGAAACTGAAATAGTTCCCGTTGAGTCCAGAAGCGGAGATAGACCTGAACGTACATCCGCTATATTCACAGCCCCTTCACAGCCCACGCTCACTCTCTCTCCCTCACATACTCCTTCTCAGGTTACTCTTTAGCCCCCTGCTACGTGACAGGGGAGTCAGGGAAGTTCAGGGAAGGCTATCGGCGGCCTGCGGTGCCCCGTGGACTGCTCGTAGGCGTAGGCGATCCTGATGATGTCGGGCTCCCCGAAGAGACGCCCGACGATCTGCAGCCCGGCCGGGAGGTCCCCATAGGTGAAGCCCATGGGAACAGTCAGCCCCGGGAGTCCGGTGCCTGGGGGGATCCTCTGGCTGTTGTCGCCGTGGGGGCTCTCCATGTCCCCTACCTTCCTGGGGGGGTTGCTCCACGTTGGGTAGATGATGGCCTCGACCCCGTGCGCCTCCATGGCGTCGAGGACCGCCTCCCTGAAGGCGACGTTCTTGGGCTCCTGGTAGACGTCTGTGGTCTTCACAGTCTCCGGGTCGACCTCCAGGTTCCTCTTGAGCCTGTCCTCGACAGGGGGGTAGTAGAGCCCCGAGTCCACTATCTCCTTCAGGTCCCTGTAGGGAGCTCTGTCGCCCATGCCGGCGAGGTATTCGTCGATCTCGACCCGGAACCTCTCCTCCCAGAGCCCCTTCGACAGCTCCTCGAAGTCGGGTATCTCGAAGGGGTCGACGAAGACGGCTCCCCGGGCCTCCATGTCGGCGACGGCTTCGTCGAAGAGCGCCTTGACCTGGAGGTCCGCGGTCTCCGTCTCGGTGAAGTGCCTGAAGACCCCGATGCGGGCTCCCTCGAGGCCATCCGCCTCCAGGAACCGGGTGTAGCTGTCGAGGAGCTTGTCCCTGCATCTCTCCGTGATGGGGTCCGCCGGGTCGTGCCCTGCAATCACCTCGAGGACTCGCACGGCGTCCTCCACGTTGCGGGCCATGGGGCCCCCGATGTCGTTCCTCAGGTTGAGGGGAACTATCCCGTCCCGGCTGGTGAGCCCCATGGTGGACCTGATGCCCACGAGGCAGCAGTGGGACGACGGGCCCCGAATGGAGTTGCCCGTGTCGGTGCCCAGCCCAACGGCGCCGAGGTTGGCGGCGACCGCCGCCCCGGTTCCCCCGCTCGAGCCGGCTGGGACACGCTCCAGGTCGTAGGGGTTACGTGTGGTCCCCCCGTGGGAGCTCTCCGTGAGGTAGGGGCTGAAAGCCCACTCGGCCATGTTGGACTTGGCGAGGACGACGGCCCCCGCCTCCCTTATCCTCCTGACCTGGAAGGCGTCGTCCGGGGGGATGGAGTCCTTGAGGGCCAGGCTGCCGGCGGAGGTGGGGAGGTCGTGGGTGTCGTAGTTGTCCTTCACGATGAAGGGCACCCCGTGGAGGGGGCGCAGCACGCCTGTCCTGGCGTACTCCTCGTCCAGCTCCTGTGCCCGTTTCACGGCGTTGGGGTTGACGAGGATGACTGAGTTGAGCCCCGTGGGCTTGTCGTAGGCCTCGATGCGCCTCAGGTAGATCTCCACGAGCCGACGGCAGGTCAGCTCACCGGCCTCCAGCGCTCGATGGATCTCGCCTATCGAGGTCTCGACGACGGAGAATTCGGCTGCCATATCAACGCATGCATTTTTCACACTCTATTTAACGTTACCTTGAGAGAAGCCCAGCCCCCCTAGATGGAAAGTTAATGCGTTCAGGCCATTCTCCTGTCCAGCCTCCAGGATATGATCAGGGGTATCATGCTGAACATGTTGATGATCCCGCCTATCCAGAAGGGGATCGTGCTCCCCATGGAGCTCCAGATCAGCCCAGCGATTATGGGCCCCCCCATCCGGCCCATCATGATGAATGTGTCCGTGATCCCCGTGGCGATCCCCATGTTCTCCTCCCCCACCATCTTGGCGTACACGACGGGACGAGCGGGGCCGTCGAATGCGCCGACCAGCCCGGCGAGGAAGCTGTTGACGAGCATCAGCCCGTAGCTTGGCATCAGGACGTGGAAGATTGTCGTGGGGGTGGTCAACACGATGTGGAGGGCAATCATCGCCCATCCACCGATTTTGTCTGTGAGCCTGCCAGCTGGGACCGCCCCCAGCCATAGCCCGATGAACCGCACCGTCTGGACCATGCCGACTGCGGCTATGGCCAGCAGCAGCCCCTTGCTGGCGTACAGGGCCCAGAAGGTCACGCCGATGTAGAAGCCGAACCCGTGGACGGCGAAGGCTGCCATGAGGAAGGCGTAGGAGCGGTGTCTCTTCAGGAAAGCATAGGTGTTCGGGAGGGACTCGAAGGCCACCAGCCCAGCAGTCTTGAGGGAGCTTCCTCCTCCTGAGAATGCCCTGCCGACCTCCACACTGAACACGACGACGATGAGGGTCGAGAGGAGGGCGAGGCCCGAGTGTATAGTGAACATCCACTGGTACCCGAAGAAGGAGGCCACCATGCCCCCGAACATGCTGCCGAAGAGCAGGGGCGTGAAGATGAGGAGCTGGAACACCCCTATGGCGGCCCCGCGGCCCTCCCTCGGGCTGGATTCGGCTACGGCGGCCATCACCGACGGCTTCCTGAGGCCGTTCATGAAGCCGATGATGGAGATGAGGAACGCGAACACCACGAAGTTCCTGGTGTAGCCGAGGATCAGCGAGGCTGCGGCGGAGGCTGCGAACGAGAAGGCTATGGGGGCCTTGCGGCCGATCCTGTCCGACAGGTTCCCCAGGAGGAGGCTCGACATCATCTGGCTGAACATCAGGAGGGTCCTGAGGAAGCCCATGGTGACCACCTCGAAGCCTACGAAGTCGAGGTAGGGCTCCAGTATGCTGCCCCAGAGGCTCTCCCCTATCCCCGTGACCATGTCGGATACGCCGTAGACGATATGGTTGCGTTTGGGGTCCCGTATCTTCTCCAAGTCTAGGTCACGCTGCTTCCTTATGCTGGACGGACTGCCCTGATAGGGTTTTCCTTGATCGGATCAAAAAGCGGTTGGAGGCGTGAAAAATGGGGGAGTATGGGGTGCTACTCCGGTGGCTTGATGCCTTCCCAGCCCCACATGTCCTTGACGGGCGTCGGCTTGAACTGCTTCCGAATGGCCCCCTTGATGAAGATTGCCCCGGTGGGGCAGGCCTCCTCGCAGTGGAGGCAGATGAGGCACTCCTTGGGGAGCACTATGTCTATCTTCTTGTTCTCGTAGTCGATGTCGTAGACCTCCTGGGGGCAGGCCTCGAAGCAGTTCAGGCAGAAGATGCACTTCTCGCGGTCGATGGTGACCTCGAACTGGTCGACCCGGGTCCAGGCCTTCGCTTTCTCGGTCATTCCACATCCATCCCCTTCACCTTCACCTTCTGACGCTTCCACTTGAAGTAGATCTGCTCCAGCGGCTCGGAGCTCATCTTCATCTCCCCGTCCTCAAGCCGGAGAAGGGTCTTCCTGATCCAGTATGCGTCGTCCCTGTCGGGGAAGTCGAGCCTGTTGAACGTCCCCCGGGTCTCCTCGCGCATCATGGAGCAGCGGGCGATCATCTCGCCCACGTAGGCCATGTTCCACGCCTCGATCGCCTCCCTGAGCTGCCTAGGATGCATCGCCCAGAGCTTCGTCAGGTTCTCCTTCTTGATCTTGTCGAGGCCAGCGAGGCACCTCTCAAGGCCCTCCTTGGTCTTGAGGACCCCGGCCTCCTTCCACATGAGGTTCTTGATGAGCTCCTTGACCTTGCGCGGGTCACCCTCTTCGCTGGGCTCCCGCTCCATGATCTCCCTCCACCTCTTCGAGAGCTCCCCGGCCTTCCCGGTGTCCATGGCCGGGAGCTCGTTCCTCTGCGCGTAGAGCCCGGCGGTGTCACCGGCTCTCACCCCGAAGACGTTGGCGTGTCTGAGGCTGTCAACGTCGTAGGTGACCTCCCCGGCGGCGATGAGGCCCTTTAGGCTGGTCTCGCAGTCCTTGTTGACGATGCATCCCCCGAAGTTCCCGAGGGCCCCCGGGAACATCCGCACGGGCTTGTTCTTCCAGTCGTGGTTCCTGAGCAGGTGGAGCCCCTGGACGCCCTTGGGCTCCGACAGCCAGACCTCCTCGGGCACCCTGCTGAAGTCGAGGTAGACGCTGGGAACGTCTGGGTCCCCCCGACCCTTGTCGACCTCCATGGCCATGCCCCTGCTGATGGTGTTCACCAGGTCGATGACCGGGGCGCCGTACCTCTGGTGGAAGGGGTCGTTGGGGTCGAGGGTCGCCGGCTTCTCGACGACCCCCTTGAACCTCCTGACCATGTCGTCCCCCCACTCCAGATTCGGGAGCTCACGGTGGACGAAGTTGGTGCTCGTGGGGATGTAGTTCTTGAGGAACTGCTCGCCGTCCTTGTTGAGCACGACCCCCAGGGTCCTCGCGTAGGAGGGGGGGATCCAGAAGTTGGGTAGGTCGGGCTCGGCGCAGATCCAGGCGTCGAAGAGGATGAACTCCATCATGGAGAGCTGGACGCCCGCGCGGTAGGCCATGACGAAGCCGTCCCCCGTCGCCCTGACGGGGGTGTTGTTCCGCTTGTAGACCTCGGCCCCGCCGCCCGTGGCGAGGACCGTCGCCTTCGCGTTGATGGCGACCCACTTCCCGGTGTCCATTTCGAAGCCGATGACGCCTGTGACCCGGTCCCCCTCCCTGATGAGGTCTGTGATCATGAGCTTCTCGATGCACTTTATGTCGCTGTTCTTTACGTACTCCACCATGGGGCCGATGTTGGCCCAGCCCATCCGGCCGGGGGGGCCGTAGCTCTTCTGCCCCCTGGGGTTGAGGACCCCGTACTCCTTGAGCTCGTCCTGTCGCACGACGACCTCCTTGGCGGCGACGTACTCCAGCTCCTGCTCCCTGATGCCGGTGACTGCGAACGCGTTGGAGATTATGTGGAACGCCGTGAACTCGTCGACGCTCTGGGGATGGGTGAAGGACCAGTATCCCTCCACGAGTCCAGTGGTGCCCCCCGCCATGCTGGAAAGGGTCTGCCTCCCGAAGAGGGTCTTGTCCACTATCGTGACGTCCGGCACGTACTTCCGTGCCTGTATGGCGGCCCGCATGCCGGCTATGCCGGAGCCGATGACCAGGACGTCCGTGGAAATTTCTTTGTCAAACATGAAAGTAACTAGAAGTCATTCTGTATTTATATCATGTGAGCAGACGTAACCTGCGAGAGCCAAGCGGTGACAGTGCAAGTAGCTAACAAGTTTTGCCCCGTGTAAAAGTCAACTTTCTAATAATGAAGCTGAGTACCCCATAATGTATGTCGGATTCAGATGTGTTCAGATGTTTCGGCAGCAAGGACCCCCTGTCCATGAAGTACCACGACGAGGAGTGGGGAGTCCCTGAGCACGACGACAGGGCGCTGTTCGAGCTCGTCGTCCTGGAGGGGGCCCAGGCGGGGCTGAGCTGGCGGACCATCCTCCACAGACGGGAGGGGTACAGGAGGGCCTTCAGGGGCTTCGACCCCGCCGTCGTCGCCGAGTTCACCCCGGAGAAGATCGACGAGCTCCTGCAGGACCCGGGGATCATCAGGAACAGGAGGAAGGTGGAGTCGGCGGTGAGGAACGCCGGGGCCTTCCTTAGGGTGCAGGAGGAGTACGGGAGCTTCGACGAGTACGTCTGGGGCTTCGTGGGGGGGAGGCCGGTGATGAACGCGTTCGAGTCATGGAGCGAGGTGCAGCCTGAGACCGAGGTCTCCCGGGCCATGAGCGCTGACCTTAAGGGGAGGGGCTTCAGCTTCGTGGGGCCCACAATCTGCTACGCCTACATGCAGTCCATAGGGATGGTGAACGACCACCTCACCGGCTGCTTCAGGTGGCAGGAGATAGTGGACGAGTACGGTATTTGACCTCATATGCCAAGGGACTTGCCCATCGCATACGGGATTATCCTTGGGTTTCATCGTGGTCTGGTATCAAGTTCTCCACATTCCTGATGTGGGGGAAGAGATAGCCGCTCAGACCGATGCCCGCCCCCGCCAGCCCCATGGCCACGAAGAGGAGGGAGATCCCGGCCCCGGGCCCCGCCTCGATGAGCCACCCCAGGCTGGGGGCCAGGGCCCCCCCGACGTCCATGGCCGGGAGGAGGAAGTTGTCCGTCAGGGGCCCCGTGATGAGCATAGCGATGGGGGCGGATATCTGCGCGATGAGGGCCCGGGCCGAAAACACCCGCCCCTGCATCGATGGCGGTATCTTGCTCTGCCAGATGGCCTGGTTGGAGCCGTTGATGAAGGGCAGGAAGAACAGGTTCATGAATGAGCCGAACATCCAGAGGTAGACGCCGTTCCCCAGCCCGAAGACCACCATCCCCAGAAGGCTGCTTAGCATCATCCCGGCGAGGACCCCGTCCACCTTCCTCCTCGGCCCGCCCCAGGCGCTGAGGATCAGCCCCCCCGCGAGGCCCCCCACCCCCATGGCGGACTGGACGCTGCCCAGCATGAGCGTGTCGCCCCCCGTCTTCGTCAGGATCAACGGGGCGATGAGGGGGAAGCAGAGGCTCCCGCTGAAGTTTATGAAGAAGAAGACAAGCTGCAGCCCCAGGAGGCTGGGGCGCCGGAGGATGTACCTGAAGCCGAAGAGGCTGTCATCCAGGAGGCTGGGCTTCTCGGCGGGCCCCTCTGGGGGGGCAGGCTGGGGGATGGAGACCGCCAGGACCGCGGCGATTGCGACGACGAAGCTCGCTATGTCGAATACCAGGATTCCCGTGGTCCCTATCGATCCGAGGAGGACCCCTGCGGCGATGGGACCGAATATCCCCGAGGCGCTGTTGGCGAGGCCGAGCATCCCGCTGGCTCTGGTGTACTGCTCCTTTGAGATCATGGTGCTGACCGCTGCGCTGTAAGCCGGGAACTGGAACGCCTGAAATGCCCCCATGAACGCGAAGATGATGTAGAGATTCCAGACCTCCAAGACACCGGTCGAGTATAGGACGAAGACGGCTATCGTCCCCAGCCCCGCGGCCAGGTCACTCAATATCATTACCAGTTTACGGTTCCACCTGTCGACGAGCGCCCCGGCGACCGGGCTCATGAGGATTGTGGGTGCGAAGAAGAAGAGCTGCATGAGGGCCAGGGCCGTCGCCTTCCCGGTCACTTCCCATGCCCAGATGGTGAGGGCGAAGTTGGTCATGCTCGTCCCTAGAAGTGATACGACCTGGCCAAGCCAGACGATGGTGAATCCGGTCATCCCAGATAGGGTCTTCTCTGTTTCGGCCTCCATGTCACCCACCGCTAGAGGAATTGCTGTTGAAATCAAGGGTCCCATAAAATAATTAAACTTATTTGGTTTAACATCTATAACATAGTTAGCATGTCGCTCCTGGTCCCCAAGGTATCCACCCTCGGGGGTGGCGTCGAGACCGTACACATCATCCCCCTCGAGGAGGAGATCGACAGAGCCGTCAGGGTCTTCGAGGCCTCCGGCGGATTCAAGGCCAACAGGGTGTACCTCCTGGCCTGGACCCTCCCCCGCGTCGAGATCGACGAACTGGTGAGCCTAGCGGACTACCCCCGGGCCGTCACCGAGAGGCTGGAGGCGCAGGGCATCGAGGTCAGGCTTGTCCACACCAACATCTTCGATCTCCTGGACATCATAAGCAAGGTGAGCTCCATCGTCAGGGACGAGACGGGGAAGGGGAACACGGTCTACGTGAATATGTCCGCCGGGGGCCCCTTCGTCTCCGTCGGCACCGCCATTGCCGCGATGGTCCAGGACGCCCGGCTCTACTATGTCCGGTGCCAGAGATACACCCACACTCGCGAGGAGAAGATCGCGCACGGGAACGCCATCGTCACCGAGCCCCAGGTGCACTTCCTGGAGAACTTCAGGGTCATGCTCCCCGACGAGCGGGGGATGAAGGTGCTGGTCGAGCTGTACAGGAGGGGTGACTTGCGGACCTCGGACCTCCTCGGGTTCCTGCACGCTGAGGGTATTGAGGGCTTCGAGGAAGATCCCTCCATGCTCGAGAGGGGGGAAAAGATCTCTCTCCTCATGAGGCTGAACAAGGGGATCACGGGGAAGTTGGAGGCCGCGGGCTACATCCGGAAGCTGAAGAGGGGGAGGGAGAACCTCTACAGCATAACCGAGTCAGGGAAGTACGCGGCCTGCGTCAGCGGCATGTTAGGCGACTTCTCTGCAAACCCTTTTCAATGACCGGTTGACCGTCGTCGATTGACGGTGGAGGACAATCGTAGGCTAGTCAAGGACAATGGAAAAAGGCTAGGGCTGATTCGGAGTCAGGTGTCCTTTGAGGTCCGCAATGACGCCCTTCCATGCCCTGTCGTGCCATCCCCTCGCCTCCTCCCAATCCGAGCCCTCCCCCCACCCCGTGTGCGTGATGGTCATCACGGTGGTCTCGTCTTTAGGGGTCAGGGTCACCTCCACCTGGGTCTTTGGCGGGGTGTTCATGAGTTGGGCGTATTGATCTGGCCCCTTCCACTGGAACGCCAGCAGAGCGCAGGGCTCGAACTTCGTTATCCGGCAGCCCTTGGTGCTCATGCTGTCATGGTTTGAGGGATCGAAGAATAGCTCGTAGGCTCCGTCCAAGCAGGGCTCGATGTTAGCCTCCGGGCTGAACCACTTGGTAATCTTCTCGTGGTCCGTCCACTCACACCAGAGGGCTTCGATCCCTGCGGGGAGGGTCGCATCATACCTTAGTTCACTCATCTCCATCTCACTTACTTTTTGTAACAGAGTTACGAATAGAAATATTTAACTTGTCTCTAACCTAAAGGTAACCAGGTGAGCACCACGTACAACTTCGGTTTCAAGCACTGCCCCCTGGAGGTCTCCGTCGACATGATCGGCAGGAAGTGGGCCCTCCAGATACTGCGCGACCTCTTCATGGGCCGGAACAGGTTCAGCGACTTCCTGGAGTTCAACCCGGGGCTGAGCGGAAAGGTCCTGTCCACCCGGCTCAGGGAGCTCCAGGAGTCTGGATTGGTAGAGAAGAGGGTCATCTCAGTCACCCCGTTGAGGGTGGAGTACGGGCTGTCCGAGAAGGGGATCGCATTGGGCGATGTCCTCTACCAGGTCGCCCTTTACTCCATTAGGTACAACACGGAACAGGTTTACAGTCGGGATTACGAAGAGATTGAAAGAGACGTGACCGGGTTAAGGGACGTGTTCAAGGCGAGCACCTAGCAGGGAGAAGGCCCCGTGACACCATAGCGCGCGCTCACCCCCAGGAACTTGAATGATTTAATATGAGTCTGAGCACGACATTCGAGAGCAAGGTCTAATTAGGCTAATAAATATAGGAAAAAATGGGTGGGTTCTATTAGAGGTAATCAGAATCCGTTTCCGTCTGGATCGCAGTCGCCGGAGTTGGGTGCCGGTCCAGCGCCGGGATTGTCTGGTCGAATCTCCGGGTTTCCGTGCGGGATGCCATCACCGTGACCGGGTGCCGGCCCGGGGCAGGATGCAGCGGCCGCGACTCCTATGAATACACTTGAGAACACCAGAATCAACATAGCTAAACCCACAATTTTTTTCATAATTTTTTCCTCTAGTTCCGACAATTTAGTCTCTCATAGTATATAAGGAACGTTGTGGAATACCCGTCCCAAAATATTTTACGCCTGTGTTGATGCACGCTGATGGTTTCGTGCACCTCTTTTTTTTATAACACGCGCAGGAGAGCCACTCCATACGTATTCAATCAAGTCAGAGTCACGTCGGCAGCATCGACGTGAAAAACCACCACCGATGCCTAAACGGACTTGTCGCTCAAACACTGGGAGTGATAGCCCAAATTATGGAGGTCAGAAAATACTGCGCACGCAAATGTTCCAGTTGATGTCATTGAGTGGGTAAAGTCAACCTTCATGTGGGGGGGAGATCGAGCATAATTTTCTCCTCAGGCTTGGATTTCCTTTTAAGATAAGAGCCTCCGACGCTGGTTATTATGACAGATATAATTAACACAACTAAGATAATGTCAGGGAACAAGGAAGCGTTGACTATTCCAGAGGTCGTGACAAGCTGTGCCATAATAGCAGCAGCCAGACCGCGAGGCATCATAAATGTGATCAGGGAGTTGTACTTCTGAAGCTCCAAGTCCTTTATGCTAGTCAATTTTACACCCAATACTCGACCAAACAATAACAACAATGATAAAACAACACTATACAGGATCATCATCTGATTCTCAATGAATAAGATCAATCCAAGATAGACAAAGAAGTAAGTTCTAATGAAGAAGCTCATCTGATTCATAAACTTCCTCATAATCAGACCAATGTCGACGATGCCCTCCATCCTAAAAATGGCTCCAATCTCAACGCCATTGCCAAGCACCAATCCGTAGACAAGAGAGAAAATGGCGCCATTACCGCCAAGCTGCTCAGTCAGGCCATAGAAAAGCAGGGCAACAGATAGCGTCAATATGTCGTCATAGTTATGATCCTTAATCGAGCTCAACAGTTTAAGCCATACAACGCCACAGATCAACCCTAAAACCACTCCAATGCTTAAGGCGCTAACAATCATGCGGGACACAAAGATCAGGCTCGCTGACTTCGCTTCAACTATCAGGTCAAGAAGGGTGATGCTTACCACGATCACAATAGCGTCCGTGAACACAGATTCAAGGCTGAGCAGGGTGCTGATCCTTTCAGGTGCGTCAAGTTTCTGAGTGAACGACAGGACGATAGATGAACTGGTGCCGCCGATAATGGTCCCCAGGAGAAGGCCCTGCAGGGGCGTCCAGCCCAGTATAATGCTTGTGAAAGCGGTGGTGATCGCCATGCTGATTAACACGTTTAGAAACCCCAGGAGGAGGGCTTTGGGGCTCTCATCCAGCACCTTGTAGAGGTTAAGGTTCATGCCACCATCAAATAGGATGATTAGTAAAGCCAGGCTACTGAATATCGGGGCGATGTCCTTGAACCCAGAGGGGTCAATAACTTTGAAGACAGGCCCTAAGATTATGCCAAACATAATGAGCATCAAGTTGTCAGGGATGCCTCTTCTCTCGAACAAATAGTTGCCAATGAAGCCCAGTACGATGATAACTCCTGCTAATATGAATGTGAATTCAGGCATGAATGGTATCAAATTACTTCGCGCGTACAAAAAGGTCTCGATGTTACAGGTCGTCCCCTCCACCAGTCTAGGTCAACGGCTCGAAGAATAGATCGTTAAGCCCCTCCAATCTTTCACCAAGGTTGGATGTTATCTTGGCAACATCGATGTTAAAAATCCATCATCGATGCTTAAATGGACTTATTAGAAAAACACCGGGACTCTCTGGCTGAACGGAGATGGTACAGCAGGTCGTACAGGTCACGGAGGCCGAGACGAGGCTCAGCAGCAGGCTTCAGTTCATAGACTTCGCCAGGGGTCTGGTGATGGTTATCATGGCTTGGGATCACGTCTCCAATTTCTGGATGGATATCCACGGCGGCCTTGAGGGTATCTACGCCTTCAGGAACCCCGCTATGGACTTCACGATGTTCATGGCGAGGTTCGTCAGCCACTGGTGCGCGCCCACCTTCGTCTTCCTGTCGGGGGTCTCCCTCGCCCTCTCGGTCAACAAGAGGGTCGCCAGGGGGGATAGCGAATGGGGGATCACCTCCCATATTATCGTCAGGGGGCTCCTGCTCCTCGTCTTCGAGGCGCTGATCGTATCCCCCACCTTCGACCTCCCCTACCTCTACTTTGGGGTTATCGCGGCCATCGGCGTCAGTCTAATACTGTTCAGCTTCGGCCGCAAGCTCCCCACATCGGTGATACTCGCGGCCTCGCTGATTGTCATCCTCAACCAGCAGTGGCTCGACCTCAGCTTCATCCCCATGGACGTCGCCTGGGGCCACTACCTCAGGCGGATACTCGCGGAGCCCGGCTTCACGTGGCGCCCATACTTCGCTCTCTACCCAGTGATACCTTGGGTGGGGGTGATGGGCCTCGGCTGGGTCTTCGGCACCTTCCTCCACGACAGCGACAGGGAACGGATCATGGGGCTCAAGCTGCCCCTGACGGCTGCAGGAATCGTGTCTATCGCCACGTTCTTCGCGGTGAGGTGGTTCAATGGGTACGGGAATCTTGTGAGGCGGTGGAGCAACGACGTCCTGGATTGGCTCTACATCAGCAAGTACCCTCCCAGCGTCGCCTTCCTCCTCCTCACTCTCGGGGGCACCTGCCTGTTCATGGCGCTGGGTATCCTCATCGAGGAGAGGGGTTGGTCACGGAGAAACATCTCGGGGGCGATCCACCAGTTCGGCAGGGTCCCCCTGTTCTTCTACCTGACCCACCTCTGGCTCTACAGGCTGAGGCTCCCCAAGGTGCCCCGCCCCTTCCCCCTGGACCTCTGGCAGACCCTAGGGCTCTGGGCGGTGGGGCTCGTGGTCCTCTGGGTGCTCTGCACCAGGTACGAGGCGCTGAAAAGGAGGTACCCCAGGTTCCTCCGGTACATATGAGGTGAATAAAATGGAGTATGGAATCAATAAGACTCAGTTTATGAGCACTCGATCAATGGTCATCGCTTTGGTTGTCGTGGGAGCCGTCACTGGCGGCAACCTCTGGATACACAGAGGAGACCCGGCGATAGGCTTTAGCAGGTATGAAAACTTTGGTATCTCCTTCGACTACGACGCCTGGACCAGCATCCAGGAGGGTGACATTAGCGGCGGCCCGCCCTCGGAGGCTGGGGGATCCGTCACCGCTTTCCTCCAAAGCGACGTGGTCTTCAAGCAGTACGGGATCTTCTGGATGAAACCCGAGTTCATGCCCCCCTTCTATTCAGGTTCACCGGAGGGCGCACTCGACTTCCTGCTGGGGAGCGCCGGGCTGATGGGGACCCAGATCGTCGACAGGAGCGAGTACTCGACGACGACGAAGGACGGCCACGAGGTGATCTACCAGACCTTCGGGATATCCGAGAGCGGGATAACTATACCGGCGGTCATCGGAGCATTGTACGACGAGGGTGAGGATAGGTATCTGATGTACTACCTGGCCCACATCCCAGACTTCGAGGACATTCAAGCCCCCAACGAGGAGCTTGTCGAGACGTGGACCGAAGTCTTCGACTCGATAAAGTTCGTGGGAATTCAAGATTAGATGGAATGAGAATAGATGAGAGACGCAGAGATAGAGTTCCTGAACCGGGAGGTCCAGAAGTGAGAGACACAAGGGGACTGGGCTTCGGCAGCTTCCTAGTAGGCCTAGGTGCCAGCTTCCTGATTTTTCAGGGGATAAACGTCACGCGCAACCATTTCGCGTGGATAACCATAATCATAGGTTTTACGATAGTGGCCTCGACCATCCTGAACCGGTGGACACAGGCAAGCCACGTGGGAGGGGTGGTCAGAGGCCTAGCGGGGGGGCTCATCCTCTCCCTCATCGTGACCTCTGGATTCGGGTTTTCGGGCTCTCTCGTTGGAGTCAGCGGTTCCGGGAGCTACAGGGTTTCCGAGACTAGGGTTTTAGAGGGCGCCATGACCGCCGACAGGGTGCTGGTGGACGTGGACATATTCAACGGCGGGGTGGAGGTCTCTACCTGGGACAGGGACGAGTACCAGTTCACGGCCCTCATCAGGGCCAAGGGCACCTCCGACGCTGATGCCCAGAGGAACCTCGAGACCCTAGTGCTGGACCTTGACGAGTCCACGGTGCTGGGGAAGCGGAAGCTCGTGCTGAGGCACAACATATCGCCCATGAGGACAAACTACTACAGCATCTCCGTGGAGGTGAGGCTCCCGGCAGACGCCATCATCGACCTCAACCTCGACTCCAGCAACGGCGGGTTCACCCTCACCGACATGGACTGTGGGAGGATTGAGCTCAGCACCTCCAACGGCGGGGTCACCTTCAACGACGTCACAGGAGACACGGTCCTCGTGGACACCAGCAACGGTGGGGTCCGCGGAGAACTTGACGCCACGGACGTCAACGTCGACACGAGCAACGGGGGGATTAAGCTCACCCTCCCCTCCACAAGGTCGGGCAGGTACGTCCTTGACACCAGCAACGGGGTCATCAACCTCGACCTCTCCACCTCCTCCGAAGTCGGCTACGACCTGAAGCTCTCCACGAGCAACGGCGGGCTGAGCGTCAGCCTCCCCGACATGATCTACTCCCTGAACAGGGACACCCGCAAGGAAGCGAGGACCGATGGCTTCTCCGGGAAGGCGGTGAAGATCGCCATCGACGCCAACACCAGCAACGGTGGCATGGACATCGGCATCTAAAAAGGAGAACAGAATGACTACGGACACAGAAAACGGACACGGCTTCTCCGTGGAGCTGAAGAGGAAGAACCACGTCAAAAGCATCTCCATCTCCAACTCCGATAGGGAGGGCGTCCTCCTGGAGGGCACGATAGGCCAGATCGAGGAGCTGGACATCCTGGACGGGACCGTCCTCCAGATCAAAGGCACACACGGCACGATAATGGTGGACCTATGCGAGGACAAGCTGAGGGCGCTCCTCGAGAAGAAGGTCTCGAAGCGGGTGACCAGCAACGAGTCCTGAAAAACGGGGCCTGGATGGCTCCATGGAAGGGGCTCCCCGTTTGACAAGAAACCTTGTCAAGGAACGCGGTTCAAAAACGATTATTAACGTGACGCCTTGAGGCTTTTGGTGAATGAAATGGTTGGAAAAGTGGCAGACGACCTGGATGACGTGGTGATCAAGGGCCTTTCCAGCCCGGAGAGGAGGAACATCCTGCGCATCGTCGCCTCGTACCCGGAGGGGGTCAACTACACGGGGATCCTCGGCGAGTCCGGGCTGTCGACCGGCAGGCTGAACTACCATCTGGGGGAGCTCACCGGGTTCCTGGAGAGCGGCGAGGACCGGCGCTACCGCCTGACGGAGCTGGGGAAGAAGGCCGTCGCCGTTCTATCATTCATCCACGAAGACGTCGACAACGGCCTCTTGGGAATGGTAAACACCAAGAGGTCCCAGAGGCTGAAGTCGATACGCAGGCGGATAAACTATGCGTTTTACTTTCTGGGATTCATCCTGCTGGCGGTCACCGCCATCGCGGGGACCATCGCTGAGGCCCGGGGCGACCCCGTCATTAGGGCCTTCACCGGCTTCTGGGTCATCTTCTCGGCTGGACTGATGTACCTCGCCAACCGGTCCCGCAATAACGACCCGGAGCGGATCCTATGGATGGTAGAGTGGCTCGAGTGGAGGCTCTTCGGCAACTATCGCCAACGACCGTAGTTATGAGAAAAAGTGCTGTTTTGGAGGATTGAACGGGAAAATGGACACGCCAAGGACCCTGATGCAGGGCGTAGGAACTGTGAATACGGGTCACAACGAGGATTACGTGATAGAGACCCAAGGTCTCAGCAAGAGCTTCGGGGAGACCGTCGCCCTAAGAGATCTGAACCTACGCGTGCCCAGGAACTCCATCTTCGGATTCCTCGGGCCCAACGGCGCGGGGAAGACCACGACGATTAAGCTGCTGCTGGGCCTCATCCAACCGACTGCCGGCGGAGGCACCGTGTTCGGGAGGGACATAAGCAGAAACAGCGTGGAGGTGCGCAGACGCATCGGCTACCTCGCCCAGGTCCCCAGCTACTACACCCACATGACGGCCCGGGAGATCCTCAGGTTCAAGATGAGGTTCTACTACTCGGGGCCGAGGGAGGCGATAGAGGAGCGGGTGGCGGAGACCCTGGGGATGGTGGAGCTCGACGACAAGGCCGACCGCCCCATCAAGGGGTTCTCCGGAGGAGAACGGCAGCGCCTCGGCATCGCCCAGGCCCAGGTCCACCGCCCCGACCTCCTGATACTAGACGAGCCCGCCGCCAACTTGGACCCCATGGGGCGCAGGGACGTGCTTAACATCATGGACGGGCTCAGGGAACACTCCACGGTCTTCTACTCGACCCACATCCTCGACGACGTCGAGAGGGTGAGCGATACGGTGGCCATCCTCAACAGGGGGGAGCTCCTGGCCCAGGCGCCCATCGGCGAGCTCCTGGCCGGCGGAGGGGGCACCGTCTACACGATGACCATCAAAGGGGACCACCAGAGCGCATACTCAAGGATCTCAGCCCAGGAGTGGGTGTCAAACGTCAACGTGGTCCACGGGGACGAGAGGACAAGGCTCCAGATAGGGGTCTCAGACGAGGGGGCCGCAGAGGACCTGCTCCTCAGGCTCGCCGTGGCGGAGGGCGGCGCCGTCGTCACGGAGTTCGGCCGGAGGAGGTACGAGCTGGAGGACGTCTTCGTGGACATGGTGGAGGGGGACAACGGTGGCAAGTGACCAGCGTTTGACCGCCACGGACGGCTCAGGCTTCCTGAGCGGCTTCTGGAACATGCTGGGGAAGGAGAACGGCCGCTGGATCAAGACCCGGAGGTGGCTGGTCCAGAGCGTCGTCTGGCTGCTACTCCTCAACGGCCTGGTGACCATGATACTCTACCTCGAATCCGACGTGACCATACAGGGCCCCCCCGGCTCCGACCTGGGGCCGCCCTCGTACGTCAACGTCTTCTTCGCCCTCATGGGATCCATGACGCCCTTCGGGGTGATGGTGCTCACCCAGAGCGACATCGTCGGGGAGAAGCAGTCGGGCACCGCCGAGTGGGTGCTCTCCTCACCCCTCTCCAGGGACGCCTTCCTGCTCTCCAAGCTCCTCACCAACGCCCTCTGGATATTCGGCCTCCTGGTGGGGCTGCAAGGCCTCGCGTTCAACGTGGTCCTCGCCCGCTTCGGGGTGGGGACGGTCCCCTGGCCGGACCTCGCCAGGGCGCTGGGCATGGAGTGCCTCCACCTCGTCTTCTGGCTCACGCTGACGATGATGCTGGGCACATTCTTCAGCGGGAGGGGGCCCGTGCTGGGGATCCCCATAGCCCTCCTCATACTCCAGGACCTCTCCGAGCTGGCGACCATCTGGGTGCCCTCGCTGCCCCAGTACATGCCCAAGAGGCTCACTGAGATGGCGACGGCGCTGGCCATGGGAGAGCCCCTGTCAACATGGGTGCCCATCGCGACCGTAGTCGTGTGCTCCGTGGTGTTCGTGTTGGCCGCCCTCTGGAGGTTCAAGAGGGAGGAGTTCTAGACCACCCATAGAGACCACCTGATTTTTCAGGAGCCGCCTTCATGTCCTGTACTATGAAGGGAAAGGTCTGCATAGTCACGGGAAGCAACTCGGGGATAGGCAAGGAGACCGCCAAAGCCCTCGCACGCATGGGAGCCTCCGTCGTCATGGCGGTCCGGAGCAGAGAGCGGGGCGAATTAGCCCGCGCTGAGATAGTGGAGGCCTCCGGGAACGAGAACGTCAGCGTCATAGTCTGCGACGTTTCATCCAAGGACAGTATAGCCACCTTTGTGGAGGAGTACGGGGCCAGGTACGACAGGCTCGACGTCCTGGTCAACAACGCTGGAGCCGTCTTCGGCAGGCGTGAGGAAAGCGTGGACGGCTTCGAGGCGACCCTGGCCGTGAACTACCTGGGGCCTTTCCGCCTCACCCTGGGGCTCCTCCCCATGCTGCGGAGGGGCGCTCCCTCAAGGGTCGTCAACGTCAGTTCTGGGATGCACAAGACCGGCAGAATGAACCTCGACGACCTCCAGGGTACGGGGCGATTCAAGGGGATGGAGGCCTACGCTAACACCAAGCTCATGGTCACCACCTGGACATACGAGCTGGCGAGGCGCCTCGAGGGCACCGGGGTGACGGCCAACGTCGTGGAGCCGGGGTTCGTCGCCACCAACCTGGGGAGGAACAGCGGCAGCCTCATCAACGCCATCTCATTCAGGCTGGTGCGATTCCTCCAGACCACCCCCGAGAAGGGGGCCGAGACCTCCGTCTACGCCGCCTCCGCCGAGGAGCTGGAGGGGGTTACGGGAAATAATTACGCGAAGAGCAGGGAGACGAAGTCGGCGGAGGTTTCCTACGACCCCGAAATCCAGAAAAGGCTCTGGGATGCGACGGTTGAGCTCCTTGGGCTGACCCCGACCATCTAGCCCACGTGCGCAGACCTTATCTAAGGAATGGAGGTTACATTCTCCCTGACGAGAGAGGTGGCCTGCATGGCGAAGTGCGTCGAGTGTACCTACTCGGTCCCGGTCTCTGGAAGCAGGGTCAACTGCGCCGTCCTCACCAAGAAGATCAGCGACGGGGACAGGGAGCGGGACTGCCCCTACTTCTACCCCAGGATCTACGCCTAGGGATCACCGCATCCTTTTACCCCGCGTTAAATGGAGCAGAGATACTTACCCGAGTTCAATAACCCGTTAATATTCAACCCCGGTAAAAACTCTCCCGAGGAGTCGGGCTGGATGAGCGCTCTCAGGGATGACCAGACGAGGGCCTTGCTGATCATGCTGGTACTGGGAGCCATCTCTATAGGGGCGTACAGGATCATCGAGACCGAACCGACGACGGATATCGACACGTCGTGGGCACATTTTGACGAGAGGGACGTTGAGTCCTCCCCGCCCGAGCCGGGCCCCGAGGACCCCGTGAGGGTCACGGACCTCAGGCTGAACGCCTCCATGGTCGTCCCTGAGGAGCCAGTGGGGGTGCTCGTCCGCCTGGA
>WOR8_10002367_pt1 | contig 18665 bp, 17 predicted proteins | sample DeeMarSeWOR38_10_FD_19890 | JGI IMG/M metagenome (IMG submission 19890)
TAAAGGTCATGATTACTATAGAGTTTCCGGTCGTAATGTCAGTGAAGACAATTGCTATATGGCTTTTGGTGTTGACACCGTGAGCAGACGCAGATATGATATTTATTTTAAGGATTTGCAAACAGGTGAGCTACTTCCCGAAGTTCTCAATAACACATCAGGATATGTAATCTGGGCAAACGATAACAAGACAGTTTTCTATACGATCAAAGATGAGACTCTGCGCCCTTATAAGCTGATGAAACATGTACTTGGCCAGGATCCCTCTAAAGACGTTGAAGTCTATCATGAAAAAGACAATACTTTTTATCTTGGTGCCGGTAAATCAAAAACGGATAAATATATTTTTATCGGTTCTTCTCATACACTGTATACAGAATATCAATTACTTGAAGCCGATCATCCCGATAAATCATTTAAAACTTTTCAAAAAAGGGAAAAGGACCATGAATACACAATTTCACATCACATTGACAAGTTTTATATTCTGACCAACTGGAAAGCCAAAAATTTCCGTTTAATGGTAACCGAAGAAGATAAAACAGATAAAAAATATTGGAAAGAAGTTATTCCCCACCGTGAAGATGTCTTGTTGCAAAATGTTACGGTCTTTAAAGACTTTCTTGTACTTGGGGAGAGAAAAAATGGTATTCGTCAGCTGCGAGTCATAAATCTGAAAGATCAATCTGATCACTATCTGGATTTTAAAGAAGAATCACATGTGGTTTACACGTCGACAAATAAAATTTTTGATACAAATACTTTGCGTTTCTATTATACATCTATGACGACACCCGGATCTACTTTTGATTATGACATGATCAGCAGGGAAAAAACCTTGCTCAAGATGACGGAGGTTGGTGGTGAGTTTAATCCCGATGACTATCAATCAGAACGTCTCTGGGCAGAGGTGAGAGACGGAACCAAAGTTCCGATATCGCTCGTCTATCATAAAGATACGCCGAAAGACGGTAGTAGCCCTCTTCTTCTCTATGGGTATGGATCTTATGGTGCAAATATGGAACCTTATTTTAGTTCAAACAGACTGAGTTTGCTAAACCGTGGTTTTATCTATGCCATCGCCAATATCCGCGGTGGTTCTGAGATGGGACGATACTGGTATGAAGAAGGTAAATTGTTAAAGAAAAAGAATACATTTTACGATTTTATCGACTGTGCTGAATTTCTCATCAAAGAAAACTATACCAATCCCTCTAAATTATTTGCTGCCGGTGGAAGTGCCGGCGGTTTGCTCGTTGGTGCTGTCGTCAACATGCGCCCGCAGCTTTTTAAAGGTGTTCTCGCCAGCGTTCCCTGGGTAGATGTGGTCACGACAATGCTCGACGAAAGCATTCCTCTGACAACGGTCGAATTTGATGAGTGGGGAAATCCTGAGAATAAAGAGTATTATGACTATATGTTGTCATATTCGCCTTATGATAATGTCGAAGCAAAAGATTATCCGGCACTTTATGTCACAACCGGCCTCCATGATTCCCAGGTTCAGTATTTTGAGCCGGCAAAATGGGTGGCAAAACTTCGTGAACTGAAAACCGATAAAAACCTGCTTCTGCTAGAAGTGGATATGGAATCGGGCCATGGCGGAACAACCGGCAGATTCAAACGATTTAAAAGAACTTCCCGGCAGTATGCATTTTTACTTACACAATTAAACATCTGGGAATAGTTTTTAACCGCAAAGATCGCAAAGGAATATATAATTTAATTAACCACGAAGAGCACGAAGGACACGAAGAAAAAATAAATAAAAAAATTTTGTGTGATTCGTGCTGAATTCGTGTAATTCGTGGTTAAAGAAATATCTGGAGGAAGCAATGAAGAATGGAATATCCTTCTCTATTTATTTACTCATCATTTTCAACTTACTTCTCTCTTCGTTGATGGCGGATGAGGGTATGTGGATGCCCCATCAGATGAAAATGCTCTATCTGGAAAAACAAGGATTGAAAATGGATCCGGATGACCTCTACAAAGAGAACGGTACCGGTCTGATGAGCGCAATCGTGAACCTCGGAGGAGGGACAGGAAGTTTTGTTAGTAAGAATGGCTTGATTCTCACTAATCATCATGTGGCATTCGGTGCCCTGCAGCGTGCTTCAGATCCGGAAAGCAACTATCTTCAGGATGGCTTTCTGGCAGCAAATTATTCAGAGGAGCTACCTTCTCCGGGGAGTGTCTGCCGTGTTTTACTGTACTATGAAAATATTACTGACCAGATTTATGATGAGCTGAGTGATACGATGTCTCCTCTTGAGCGGTATAACGCAATCGATAAGGCAAAAAAGAAAATCGTCAAAAAGGTAGAATCGGAGGGACCGGATTTATATGCATCAATCGCTTCTGCCTATTCCGGAAATCAGTATTATCTCTATACATTTAAAAATATCAAAGATGTTCGGATTGCTTATGCCCCTCCGCGAGATCTCGGTAATTTTGGCGGAGAGGTTGATAACTGGATGTGGCCACGCCATACATGTGATTTTACTTTTTTCAGAGCCTATGTTTCACCGGAGGGGCATGGGATCGACTACCATCCCGATAATGTTCCTTATCAACCTAAGGTGCATTTAGACATAGCAAAAAATGGTGTTGCCGATGGTGATTTTACCTTTATCATGGGATATCCGGGTAAAACATATCGAAATTACTCTACGCCGGAACTGCTGTTTGACATTGAACTGCTAAAAAATTCAATCAATGAGCGGATTGAATACATTGAATTTTTCGAGAAGGCGAGCGAAAAAAGTAAGGCGATTGAAATTAAATATGCCGGTATGCTCAAAGGATTATACAACGGTTTAAAAAACTACCGTGGAAAATTAGAAGGTTTTGAGAAAGGCAATCTGCTGACAATTAAAAAGAAATCGGACGAGAAATATAAAGAATGGGCACAACAAAATGCAAGCGATGCAGACATCGTTAATAAGATAGACGCCTATTATGAATCTGTATACAAACCCTTTTATTGGAAAAACAGAAACGCGACTTCAATTTCATCCTTCTACAGGGGTCCGGCACTTCTTTCGCAAGCATATCTTCTGGTGAGGATCTCCCTGGAAAGTCAAAAACCGGATATAGAGAGAGATTATGCTTATCAGGAACGAAATATGCCCGGATTAACACAGCGTATAGAACTTGCAGAACGCCGGTATGATCCCGAGGTTGATAAGGAGTATACAAAATTTCGCCTAAACATATTAGCCGATCAGCCCGAAGATCAAATTCCTGCTGTTTTAAGACCTATTATAAATAGCCCGGGGGGTATAAGAGGATGGGTAAATTCTGCCTTCCAAACAACCAAATTAACCGATCCGGATTACCGTTTATCTCTAATGAATAAATCACCCGATGAGCTTAGGGCTTTAAGTGATCCGTTAATCGATCTCGCTTTTCAAATTGAAAACGAGGTTTCAGAGTTACGTATTGAAGGACATTCCGTTAATCAAAATCGTTATGATTTAAAGAAAACCTATATTCAAGGATTAATGGAAATGCTAGAAGGACGATTAGCCTCCGATGCCAATAGTACGATCCGCTTTACTTATGGTTTGGTTAAAGGATATTCCCCACGCGACGCAGTTTATTATGAACCGCTTACAACTGTTAAAGGTGTTATCGATAAGGATACCGGTGAGTTTCCGTTTCATGTCCCGGAAAAGTTGAAATCTCTCCATCAGAAAAAAGACTTTGGAAACTATATGGTACCCGAATTTGGCGATGTACCTGCCTGTTTCTTAAATACGACAAACGTAACCGGCGGGAATTCCGGTTCGCCAACTCTCGATGCAAATGGGGATGTATGCGGTCTCGTATTTGATATGACCTACGAAAGTGTCATTGGTGATTATTATATCATCCCTGAATATCAGAGGGTGATTAATGTCGATATACGATATGTTCTTTTTATTACCGATAAATTCTCCGGTGCTCAGCACATTATCGAGGAATTGGGTATAAAAAACTAAACACAAAGACTCAAAGGCTACATAAAGCACACGAAGACCACCAATGTCATTCCCTCGCAGGCGGGAATCCATAATATCAAAATTTATATCCAAAATATGGAATGGATCCCCGCTTTCGCAAGGATGATAGAATTGTCAATTTCTTTGTGGTATAAATGATAGTCCTGAACAGCAAATTTTTGTATATTGACGCAACTTAAATGGAGGTTGGGATGTAGGTTCCTGTAATTCGAAATAAGTATATCTTTTTATTAACTTTTTGAATACAGGAGGACTTCATGTCCGATTTTATCTATATTAACAACCTATCATTTACCTACGAAAATACGATTGAGCCCCTATTTGATGCTATTTCATTCCAGCTGCAAAAGGGTTGGACCGGGGTAGTTGGAGCTAATGGAAGTGGCAAGACCACACTGTTAAAGCTACTTACCCACAATCTCATTCCTGATTCAACCTCAATCAATCTTCCAAAAAGTACTTACTACTGCGAACAACGTACCGATGATATTCCTTCAGGACTCCGTTCCTTTTTAGAATTAAACGATAAAGAAGCTCACAAAATACAAATCGACCTCGAACTTAAAAAAGAATGGGCTTTGAACTGGACTCATCTCAGCCATGGCGAACGTAAACGATGTCAAATTGGGATTGCCCTCTACCAGAAGGCATCAGTATTAGCTATCGATGAACCCTCCAACCATCTTGATCATAAATCTCGGAGGGTGCTTTTTACCGCTTTGCAGTCCTTTAGAGGTGTTGGTCTCCTTGTCAGCCATGACCGTGAATTACTTGATAACCTCTGCTCATATACCTTGTTTATTGATCCTCCAAACATAGATCTGCGCCGTTCTCCCTATGCGATCGCCGTCAAGGAACGCAAGCGTGAGAATGAATCAAACATAAAATCTGCACAGCTGGCAAGTCTGGAAGTCAAAAAGCTAAAAAGGAAAGTTCGTCAGCAACAACAAAAAGCACAACAATCAGACCGTCGAGTTTCAAAGAGAAATATTAACATTCGAGATCACGATGCAAAAGCCAAAATTGATAGAGCTCGCCTATCCGGAAAAGATTCGATCACGGGCAAAATCAAACGGCGATTACAAACAAAGTTGAATCAATCGCTAGAACGCAGAGAGAAAATAAAATTTAAAAAAGAATACACCATTGGTATTTCTTTTGACGAAAACAGATCAGCAAAAAACTTTCCAATTATCATACCCCCGGGAAAAATATCTCTTGGTCCGGTTAAATTATTACGTTTCCCTGAATTAACTGTTCAATATGGTGATAAAATAGGTGTTCGTGGCAATAATGGGAGTGGGAAATCCACTTTCGTAGAACAACTTTTAATATGGTTACCTTTCTCCGATAACAATATTATATACATTCCCCAGGAAATTTCATTGACCCGGTCAAAAGATCTGATTAAACGTATCGCTGTTTATGGTAATGAAGCGAAAGGTAAAATAATGACATTAATCAGCCGGCTTGGATCTGATCCCAAACATATGATCGAAACGACAATTCCCAGCCCGGGTGAAGTACGAAAATTGATGTTAGCAGAAGGGATTATGCTCAATCCTGGTCTGATTATCATGGATGAACCAACAAACCACATGGATTTACCATCGATTGAATGCGTTGAAGATGCATTGAAAGAGTGTCACTGCGCTCAAATACTGGTCAGTCATGATCCTGTTTTTTTAAAAAATGTTGTTTCTGAATATTGGACCTTTTCAGGTGTATCACCTGATGAGTTCAAAATATCCGTTGATCGATAAATAAGTTTCACGCCGCGGCGCAGCAGACTGAGCCTCTCGTAACAACGCAATGTTTTTATTAGCCGCAAAGAATGCAATCTATATTGTCATCCCTTTGGGATCTTTGCTAGTGTCGTTGTAGTTATTCTGATGAGTTATAAGATATCACGCCGACGGGAATTTAACTTAACACGAAGGGCACGAAGAACACGAAGGTTTTATACTTTTAATTTAAATAGGTAGCTTTATTATTTTATATTTTGCCATAGATAAAATACTAAAATTTTTTCTTCGTGCTCTTCGTGTCCTTTGTGTTTAAAAAATTATATTGGAAACCTTAATGGCAATTTTACGTGATATAATTTAGAATCTTATGTAAAATTACATTTCTTTTGATAGTTACATAGTATAAAGGTATCTATGATGTCACTGATTGAATTAGAAAGTGTTTCAAAAACTTTTGGCAAACATGTTGCCGTTGACAAGTTATCCCTATCTGTGCCAAAAGGGAGTGTCTACGGATTTATCGGACCAAACGGATCAGGTAAAACAACTACCCTGCGAATGATCATGAATATTCTTCCTCCGGATAGTGGAAAAATTATGGTCTTTGGTGAACAACTCAAATCTACCAGTTGCGACCGAATTGGATATATGCCGGAAGAACGCGGACTTTACAAACGCATGAAGGTCCGGGAGCTTTTGATCTTTATGGGTGGCCTTAAGAATGCAGAAAATTTAAAATCAAACGTTGATCAGTGGTTGGAGCGGTTGGAATTGAGTGACTGGGCGAATAAAAAGGTGGAGACCCTTAGTAAAGGAATGAGTCAGAAAGTCCAGTTTATTGCAACGGTAGTCGCTGAGCCTCAGCTTATCATATTAGATGAACCCTTTACCGGTCTTGATCCTGTTAATACAGAGGTCATAAAAGATGCTATACTCGATCTCCAATCCCGGGGTACAACCGTTGTATTCAGCACACATGATATGTCAATGGCGGAGAAAATGTGTGATTTTATTTTTATGATCTTTAAAGGGAACAAGGTTCTTGATGGGACACTTAATAATATCCAGGATAAATATGCAAATGATACAATCCGCATAAGAAGCGGCAATGGTACGGCAGTATTTAAGGATCTAAAAGGAGTTGAAAAAATAAATGACTATGGTCGGTTACAGGAATTACGCATTGCTGATGATGCGGATCCCCATGCGATATTGAGGGAGATCATTAACCGCACGCGGATCGAAAGTTTCGATATAGTCAAACCCTCGCTGCATGATATCTTTGTTCGGATTGCCGGATCTGAAGCGGAGGAGGTCAATAATGAATAAAATAATCAGATTTACCATCAGAGAATATATGGCTGCTGTAAAGACAAAAGGCTTTATTATCGGTCTGGTGATTGCACCGGTCATGATGAGTGGTGGTTTTCTTGCATTTCTATTACTGAAAGACAGAGTTGATACCACCGACAAGAAGATCGCTGTCATTGATCACACAGGCGTCGTTGTCGAAGCACTTATTGATGCGGCAGAGAATCGTAATAAAAATGAGATATTCGATGAAGAATCCGGACAAAAAGTCAAACCAGCCTATTTTATTGAGGTGATAAAACCAACGTCCTCGGACACGATGCAGCAGCATCTTGAGTTATCAGACCGGGTGAGGAATGGAGAACTTCATGCCTTTATGGTCATTGGGTCCGATGTTATTCATCCGGGTGAAGATAAATTGGGTGACGATATTTCGTATTATGGAAAAAATGCTGCAATGGATGATGTGCGCCGTTGGACTGGCTGGCCAATTTATAATCATCTGCGAAAACTGCGTCTTGCCGACGCCGGAATTGAAGAATCCCAGGTCCCGGAATTATTTCAATGGATCGATGTCAGTGGACTTGGATTGGTTTCCGTCGATGAGTCAACCGGAGATATAGAGGACGCTCGTGAAGCCAGCCCGATTGAGGCGCTGGTTGTACCTATTGCCTTTATGATGCTGATGTTTATCATGATCATGTTTAGTGTACCGGCGATGTTAAATTCGGTAATGGAGGAAAAAACTCAACGTATTGCAGAGGTAATGCTTGGCTCAATCACTCCCTTTGAGTTCATGAGTGCAAAATTGTTGAGTGGGATTGCAGTCTCTCTAACCTCCTCTGCTGTTTATGTTTTTGGCGGCTTGTTTGTTCTAACGTCCTTAAGTCTTCAGGGCTATATTCCCTTTTTTGTCCTGCCATGGTTTTTTGTGTATATGATCTTGGCTGTAATGATGTTTGGGGCAATGTCTGCTTCGCTGGGAGCAACCTGCAGCGAACCTAAAGACGCCCAATCCCTTTCGTTTCCAATGATCTTACCTGCTCTGATACCAATGTTTATTTATTTCCCCATTGCCAAAGAACCCTTAAGCAGTTTTTCCACCTGGATGTCACTGATACCACCTTTTACACCTATGCTGATGACCCTGCGAATGGCCACACCGGATAGTATTCCCTTGTGGCAGCCGATTGTTGGACTTTTGGGTGTTATCCTGTTTACGATCATATTTGTCTGGGCTGGGGGAAGAATATTCCGCGTCGCAATTCTTATGCAGGGAACACCCCCGAAGTTTGCGAATATCATTAAATGGGCTATTCGCGGTTAATTTTCTTTACTTTATTTGGTTTACACTGTCTGCTTTCTGCACAGGATAGAATTTTTACTATTAAAAATGTAGTAAAAGCATATACTGAATCGGGAGATTTACATGGTGTGATTTTGATTGCGGAAGATGGAAAATTGTTATTTGCTCAATCATCAGGGATGGCCAATATTGCCTGGGAAATCCCAAACGATATTGAAACCAGATTTCGTATTTACTCCATGACAAAACAATTCACCGCAATGCTGGTCATGCAGTATGTTGAAAAAGGCAAAATTGAATTAGACAAACCCATTTCCACCTATTTACCTTATTATAGAAAAGATGTTGGCGATATAGTAACCGTCCATCATTTATTAACGCACACCCATGGTATTGAGGAAGGATATGACAGGCTTCCGTCATTTTTAATTTTCGATCCCACGCGACAGCTTATCGAAAAATACTTCAGTAATAAACTTGATTTTGAACCCGGTGAAAAATTCAAATATAGCGGTCTTTTAGGTTACATCTTACTCGGTGCAATTATCGAATCTGTGAGCGACAGTTCCTATCGGGAGGTTCTTCAGAAGAATATACTCAATCCGTTGAAGATGACAAACACACATTATCTGGATTATCAAACTCTTATTGAAAAACAGGCTTCTGATTATTTCAGGGTCAGCGATGGCTATGTATACAGAATCCAGGCATATCCGATAAATGCAGACGGTGCTTCTTGTCTGGTTTCGACTGTGGAAGATTTGTTATTGTGGGATCAGGCACTTTATACAAATAAATTGCTTTCAGATAAATATATGAAGATCTACCTTTCTCCTCATGTCACAGAATATGCTCCGCAATATTATGGTTATGGCTGGTATATATCTGATACAGAAATTGCCGGTGAAAAGATAAGAATCTATTACCACTCTGGGGGTGGCACTTGCTTTATCCTGAGATCTGTCTCTGATCGTTATACAATTATCATCTTAAATAATATAATATCAAATAAACTTTATGATATAAGTATTGAACTATTGAATCTCATGAGTAGTAAATAAGTGCAACAATTTTACGGAGTTTAAATATGAAATCCTTCGAATTGAAAGATATACAATATCTTCACCTTATTTTAGGCCTATTCTTTACCATTGCTGGTTTTTTTACTCTTTTAAAAGCTGATTATATATACAGTATCTGGATTATTTCCTTGGGACTCTTTTTTCTTTTTGATATCATACAAAAATCATTACTTTCTGGCATTAAATCGACAACAATCAAACTTATTCATTACTCTCTTGTTCTCATTGTTTTGCTTACAGGTCTGATAACATTATTTAAGTAAACTAAAAAGATTTTACGCTATCTGTTCATACAACACATTTTTCTAAATTTATCGTAAGATTGATATAAAAATGAAGGAGATGGTATAATGGCAGATATAATTCGAAATATTTGGTTAAATTTAGCAATCGGTTTGCTAGGGTTAATCCTTGGCTTTAGTTATTTGATCAAACTTATTGATGAAATTTCTAATGTAAAAGATCTTGTTCTCGGCTTATTACTTGTCATTGTTGCTTCAGGATGGCTTGTTTACGTGTTTACCTCAAAGAAAACAAAATCGAAATCAGCATAAGAGTTAAAACTAATTATTCGTTTGTAGCAAAGCGGTTAATGCTTCGCTACAATTCCAAGACAAAAACTTTTCCTAATTAGAAAAATTATATTCATTTGACAAAGATATAGTTTATAAAATGAAATTATTAGAATATTCAAAACAAGATATTAAAAATCCAAAAATTTATTATATACTTCTCCTTTTATTCTTATGGTTATGCTGTTCATCTCATGATGGGCCTTATCGTTATACTTCTTTTAGTCGCTTGACCCATCCTGAAGAATATGCTTATATGCTTGATGATCTTCCGGATGATGTTATCGGAATTTGCGAGATTGCAGAGCAACAGACCGTTCATCGTAATCTCCTGCCCTATTTTTGTATTCCCAGAGAAAAGTGGGAAGAAATGAATTTGATCTGGCCCCGCGGTGAATCCATCCCGGATATTTCAATTATGTTAAAGGCTCTGCAAAAGACTTATCCGCATACACTCTACACCTACCGAGCCGTTGAAAACCGACTAATCGGAGCATGCATGACGGAATCAATTTTTCTTTCCGGGCTAATTAGATATAAAAACATTCCCGCGCGAATTCGAGCCGGATATTTTAGGGACACAATGGCAAATGCCAATCATGTAATAAGTTTTTGGGAAGAAAATTTAAGAGGTCGTGGAATCAGAGAAGATCTTTTAGAGGAAAATCCCGACGAATGGAAAAAATTAATGAATGACATTACCCGCAGAGAACAAATTGAGGTGAACAAACGAATCGAACACTGGGTGTGTGAATATTGGGATTATACTGAAAAGAAATGGCGAATATTAGATGCAAACACCACATTTTTAAAGGTATCAAGTGATATTGATGTTGGATACCATCTTCCATTAAAACACTTTCAATTCGCCTATCAAGCATGGAAAATTATGCGTAAGTCAGATAATTTTAATCCGGATCAATATGCAGAATATCCTCATGATGGCAGAACTCACATACGGTCTCAGCTTTTATTGGATTTTTATTGTCTGCTAAATCATGATATGGCCGGTTTTGATGATCAATCCGGCCCAATATCAGATTTTGTAAAGCGAAAATCCTTTGAAGAAGTCTCCTCAGAAGAATTAAATGAACTCGATGCCCTTGCCGAATTATTATCCAAAGAACCGTCAGTAGAAGATCTTACCAACTTCTATTATTCGTCAAAAACTCTCCAAATTGAATCCGCAGAAAAAGATCCACATAGTTTTGTCTACCGTAAATGATGGAGCAAACCATAAAAAAAATTCAATAGGGAATCTGCATAATTTTTGTAAATTCTGTCAAAAACCTGGTTCATTAATTAATATAAAGTTTCGTTGCGTCTTTACATCGCTGCGAGAGATACAAAATTACTAAAGGGATATAGTATGAGTGAAAGGCAAAAAGTTGTGCTGAGTGCTTTGATCGCGGCAATTATTGCCGGAGGCGGCGCTTTTCTGGGGGTAGCCAGTGAACTGGGTGATGAGGAAAATTTATCAGATATTCGATTGATCACCTGGTTGGTTATTATCGTGATTGCCATTGTTGCCGCGGCAAAAGATCTAAAAACTTACCTCGCTAAACCACCCAAAGTCTAGTTCAGAATTTCTTTTTGAATTGAAAATCAAAATACCTTATACTTTAGGAACTCTTTTTTAAAAATCTTTGACATATGTTAAATACGAAGAAGAATTTATATAAACAGCCTCATACTTTCCGCTGCATTCATGACGTGCATCGCCATTTCAAATCAGAGATGTCCCCCTTTCATATACTTTCACAAAAACAATGTTATCCCAATGGGTGTGTATATTTTCAATGGAAATGCCGGTTACTTGCCAAAAAGAAAACCTGTTTCCGGGGATTTTCTCATGTCGGGAAAAAATGTTTCAATTGCAGGTATTTTTATGAGGAAAAACGGCATCAATATCCTGAACTTATTGAAAAATCATATAGTAATGAGGATTTTGTTAAGCAATACTCTGAATTTGAAGAGTGGATCGAAGATTTGCAATCAAAACGTGTGCTTTGTGAAGGTATAATAGCAGGAATTAATCCTGATCTTACCTTGCGAAGGCAGGGAGAGAGATATAAGATATCTGCTCGTGGATTTTTGATCCGTTTTAAGGAAGGATACATCGATAATCATCTTTTTGAAGATCCCTTCTATCTATCGATTTCCTCTATGACTCAAAATAAATTGCTGCTAAGACATGGTGATAATCTTGAATTTGAAGCAAGTTTATTGGTTGACAGAGGTCGTCTCAAATTTATCAAACCGGGTCGATTTGAGTTTTATAATCGGGGAGATAAAAAACCATTACGGACAACTGATGTGCTTGTTGCCAAGGAGACATTTACTATCCAGGAGAATCAACCGGCGAAGTGTATGAATTGTGTTCATGGAATGTTGGTAGATGTTGAAAACTCAACAAATGGCCCATCCCGGGCGACCGTGTGCCTGCAGGGAATCGCTGACTATCAATATTGCACAATCGCAGTAGAAACAAATGACTCATTGAATGGTGATTCTTGTGCGAATTCAGGATGGAAAGGTAAAAAATGCCATCATGTGTTGTAGGGGCCGCTCTCTGTGCCTGCCCTTAATTATGCAAATTGGAGTAATGGAGTAATTGGTAATTAGTAATTGGTAATTGGTAATTGGTAATTGGTAATTGGTAATTGGTAATTGGTAATTGGTAATTGGTAATTGGTAATTGAAAATTTTGAGTTTTGTCGATGAAGTCAAGAATATTTTTAAGTTTTCATAAAAAAGTCACACTTATAACCTTTATCGGCCTGAGTTTGTGGATTGCAGGAATTGTAATAACGCCAATATTGGCCAATCGCGAAGAGATTTTTTTTCAGAAAATTGCTTCTTTTATGCATTTCTTTTATCAACCCGTGTGTCATCAGATTGCGAACCGATCGTTTCTAATTGATGGTTTTACCATGACTGTCTGCGTACGTTGTTTTGCCTTCTATTTCGGTGGTCTTTTCATTACCATTTTTTATCTCTTTAAGGATAAAATGCAAATGTGGAGTATATCAACATACATTTTGCTGGCATTGCCGGCCCTATTCGATTTCTTAATTGAAAAATTTAGACTTTATTCAAACATAACAGAATTGAGATTTCTTACCGGATTATTGTTCGGTGCGGTACTCTTTCATTTGTTACTCGTATCACTATCAACAAAAAAAGTAAAACCAGTACTCCATCACTCCAAGACTCCAAAAACTCAATAGTTATGGGTCAATATACAGCTAAAGGGATAAGATAAATGGACAATCAACGCATCATTGCAGCCGGATTTGTCGGTGGTTTGGTAGCGGCGGCAATGAATTCAATACCCATTTTGAATTTTATTAACTGTTTCTGTTGTGCAGGAATTATGCTTGGTGGTGCGGTAGCTCTCGTGTACTATGACCGATCTTTCACCGTACGTGAGTATATCAATCCTGCAACAGCTATCACTATTGGTATAACAACCGGTCTGTTTGGCGCATTTATTTCATTGGGTATCGATTATATGATATACCTCAATTTTGGGCATTGGGAAATTGAATTTATGTATGATATACTCGAAGCTATGGAAGAGGTACCATCGGCGCTTGAAGAAATGATTTACGAATTGGAGCAGGAATTAGAGGGAGGATTTATTTGGGGATCGATCTTATTTCGCAATTTACTATTGATGCCTCTTTTCTGTCTTATCGGCGCCCTCATTATTCGAGTATTTATTAACAAAAACCGGGAAGAATCTATCTAAGGTGAAGGTTTTGAGATCTCGACCATGACATTTTTCCACAGAGAGTCTCTGTTTTTAAAGGTCATATTAATCAGTGCAATATCTTTTCTCTCTTTAATTTTTAAGATATCAAGAACGTCATGAGAGGGTAGTGTCGCAATAAGGGGTATTGAGGAGTTTAGTATCTTTTTTATCATTTTACGAAATTGAATTGAGGTACATTCCATTAATCCAATTTCATCAATTAGAAATAGTTCAACTTCAGGATCTGGTTTTAGTTGCTTTTTGATCAGATTGTTAAACCCATCCAGGTTAAGACCAAATTCGCCTAATCTGTCTGGTCCCACGATATGAACGTGTGCAAGAATCAGTTCCTGAAAATCAAAGGTTGCCAAACGATACCCTTTTAATATCTGATATTCCTGAATCTCCTCCTTATAGAAGCCCCGGATAAATAGTGGGGTAAGATCACGATATAATCGTGAAATTAAGGAGGTTTTACCGATTCCTGGCGCACCGGCTATGAATACATTTTTCGCCATAAATTTTTTTACTGCCAAATCCTGATGAAACAGAACATATTCTTTAACCACATAGAACACAAAGTTCACCAAGAAAGAATTAAATTATTTTTTGTACCCTTAGTGGTTAAATATAATTTATATTTTACAACCGATCTCAACTAAATTATTGGATATGTATACTCCACTATATACTCACCGGGTAGCGGTGAATTCTTTTCTTATACATGACGATAAATTTTTACTCTTGAAAAGAGCACAAAAACCATTCATCTGGGGTCCCCCAGGTGGTAAAATGGTCAAAGACGAAGATCCTGTAAAAGGTTTACAGAGAGAAGTTTACGAAGAAACCGGACTTAAAATTAAGGTTTTTCAGCCTGTCACGACCTGGTTCGGACGATTTAATACCCTGCCTATTCTATCAATCGACTATCTGTGTACCTGTTCTTCCGACCTGGTTACCCTATCACAGGAACATAGTGATTTCCGCTGGTTGAACATTGACTCTCTGAGAACAGATCATAAAATTTATTTCTCTTCTAAAATGGGTTTCAAGCTCTCCGACTATGAACTTGCCTGGAAGACATACGTTATGAACAAGCGCCGTTAAGCCAAAACGCATGGAGCAAAGCGCAAAGTACATCGTATTTTGAATGACTTTTTACGCTTTGCCCTATGCGCTATGCATAAAATCTTTGCGCCGCCGCGAGAAATCATTCCTTTAATAAACCGTTATTGAGCCGAAGACTATGGAGACAGTAATATAGAGCTTTCTATTACCTGTCTCATAAAGTTCTTCTGTATGTTCCAGTTTAGGAAATAATCCTTCCTTTGTATACCCACGTACACCGATATCACCGGCAACACAGGATGCTTTTGTTTTAATAGGTATATCTTTTGGTGTTACAACATTTACATCTCCAAAGACCCCACTTATAAAGACTTTTGTAATTCCATCTGACAATTCTGCCTTTGAAATATCCAGTTTGATATCACCAAAGACATTACTAATCGAGCCCCCTTTAAAATTATCCGATGTTAAATTAAGGTTAATATCTCCAAAAACATTACTTTCAGATATCCCTTCTACATTACTGCGTTCACCGAATTTACTAACCGGCTCAGCAGAATCAATTTCACCACCATCAGTCGATTGTCTTCTGTGATCAAGTAAGATTTTTACACCGATCGCCACCAGAATCAAGGGCCAGTAAGTAGATATAAAATCTCCAAAACTGATTATGTAAAAGTTATCCAATAAAAAGAGTACGCCGAATATGATGATGATAACACCCCAAAAAAGTCCGCTACTATTGCCAGACTGACTCATATAGTTATCCTCCATTGAAATAAAAACCTAACCACAGAGTTCTCTGAGCCCCGATTAATCTGTGTCAACATCCCGTTGACAGATCGGGATAAAATCATCCATGATTTTAAAGGTACAAAATACACAATGAAAAATTTAATAATGCTTTGTGATCTTTGTGCCGACTTTGTGTCTTTGTGGTTAAAATGTTTCCGGTTGAGGAAATTAGCAATTCATCGCTTTTCTGCCAATATTTTTTTCAATTATTGCACCGATTTGTGAACAGATGTAAATTTTGTTTATGAATGAATGGCAATTTACATCGCAAACACCTCTTTTTTTACGTTTTTACGCACGATGTTTTCTCTATCCTTATGAAGAGCTGGGATACGAACTGCAACATCATTTTAGACAAATGGAGAGAGGTGAACTTATTGAAGATGAAATACCACAACTGGAACAGGTTCTGAATATCATTAATCATTATCAGGGCGAGGATATGAAACAGCTGCGCGAAAGTTATATCAGTTTATTCACACAATGGGAGGATCATCAAGCGGAATGTCCATTCCTGGCCAGCGAATTTATGAAAGGTCTGGGAAGATCTTATAATCCTGAACCATTTACCGATGAGCTTCTGGAGAGTGCTATTCCGGTTGATCCCGAAGGAGAGCTTGACTCTATTATAAATTACCTTGAGTATTTTTCAATATTAGCGGAAGGCGGACTGGAGCCCCTATCAATAACCGATCTTTATGATTTTGTCAATATGCATTTTTTTTCCTGGATTCCCGTTTTCTGTGATATTCTTTATCAGGTTAGTCAAATAAGTTTTTATAAAGAGGTTGCCACCGGTCTTAAAGGCTATTTACAATATTTAGCTGAAACTTAGTATATTAATAACCACAAAGAGCACAGTGTTCACAAAGAATAAATTGATAAAATCTCTGTGGTCTTTGTGCAATTTGTGGTTATAAAAATGTATAAATCAAATACGGATTATAATTTTAAAAAGGACTCATCCAAATAGCTTTTAAATGAAAATACAACCACCATTTATTATCCTCACTTTCTTTTTAATTTTTTCCTCGACTTTAAAAGCGCAAAGAGGGATTCCACATCCACAATATCTGGATTCACTCAGCCTTTATTTGAACCAGTCTATAGCAGATAGTGCTTTTCCTGGTTGCGCCATATCAATTGGTTATCAGGGCAGACTTATCTATGAAGAGAGCTTTGGTCATTTCACTTATGATCCCTCTTCGCCTAAAGTAGAAATTAATTCTATTTTTGACCTGGCATCCGTTACAAAGGTCGTGGCAACCACAACAACGGCAATGATCCTGTATGATCAGGGCAGATTGAATCTCGACCAGAACGTGAGTGAAATTGTCCCAGCATTCAAAGGGAGGGAAAAAGAAAAGGTAACAATTCGACATTTATTAACTCATACGTCGGGCTTACCGGGATGGGTAAGATTTTATCTCAATTTGGAGGGAAAGGAACGAATCATTCAGGAGATTTGCGAGACCGAATTAATTAACGAACCTGGAACTGCTTACGTTTACAGCGATCTGGGAATGATCTTGATGCAAAGAGTTCTTGAGACGGTTTCTCGGAAATCACTTGATCATATGGTAAAAGACTACCTTACAACTCCATTGGGTATGACAAGGACCTTCTATAATCCTGACAGCAGTATAAAAACCGAAGTGATACCAACTGAAATCAGCGATTGGCATATGAAACTAGTACATGGATTTGTGCATGATGAAAATACCTTTGTGATGGGTGGTGTTTCCGGTCATGCCGGCCTGTTCAGTACTATTCAGGATCTCTCAGTCTTTTGTCAGATGTATCTAAACGGTGGATTCTATGGAGGTAGAACAATTATTAAAGAAGAAACAATAAAACTCTTTACGTCGCGACAAAATATTGTTGAGGGAAGTACCCGTGCTCTTGGCTGGGATACCCGCTCTGAAAAGAACAGCATGGCTGGTGAGTATATGCCAATTCAGGCTTTTGGACATTCTGGTTTTACAGGAACTTCTATCTGGATAGACCCTGTAAAAAAGGCATTTGTAATTCTGTTAAGTAACAGAGTTCATCCAACCCGTGAAAATCAAAAAATTATATCCGTTCGCCCAATAGTCCATGATTATGCGATGAAATCTTTAGAATAAACCAGATGCTTTTTTAGTTAAGAATTAAAATCTGATCTCAATCGAAATTTGAAATCGAGAAGCTTTTTCTTTTAAAAAATAACCCTCTTCATTCAGATCAACATCAATCAAAAATTTACTTTGTTTATAAAAATAATAAGCTAATCCTACAATATATCTTTTATTTTGCCAAATTGTTCCATATCTTTTTTGTCTGAATAGATCATAACGACCGAAAAGCCCAATATTCCAACCCGGTATTTTATATTCAGCAAAGAGTGAGTATCCATCCTGATCATAAGAATTACCCAGTGAATCTACTGCCGTTCCATGAAAATTACCAACGCCTTTATAAACAGTCCCTGTAAAAACAAAGTGTTTATCAACCCATGAAAGATATCCCATATTTACGATCCAGTCAGGTTGTTCGAAGGTATTTCCTTTACCGTATACGGCATTATAACTTAGTTGAATCCCGGGACTGATTTGGGGCAAAGGCCTTAAAGTGATTCTGGCTTCAATAGATTTATTGTTGTTCACTTCTAATGCATGATACCCACCTCCATTGTAAATACCGATCGCCATGCTGCCAAATTTTCCCGGATAGTATTTATTAACAGTATTCTGAAAATCTTTATCGATCTCCCCTCCAAAAAGTGTCACAAAAGTCACTCCAAAATCAGCTGAATTTATAATATTGTTTCTCTCTATGAACATCGTGCCCTGGACACGGTAATGATTGATGTGCTCCTCGAAATCCAACCAGGGTCGATGAACTAAACCCAATTCAAAATATGCATTTGTCATAAATAATAAATCCGGCAAATTCCATTTTAAATATGCATATTTTAATCTCAGTTCAAGACTCCCTATTCCATCACCCTCCTGATCCAGAGAAATATCAGGGGTAATTC
>WOR8_10002591_pt1 | contig 18665 bp, 16 predicted proteins | sample DeeMarSeWOR38_10_FD_19890 | JGI IMG/M metagenome (IMG submission 19890)
AATATACGAGATCGGTGGCGGTATACCAAATAATAAGCAGATAAAGGCCGTACAAACAGGAGGTCCTTCAGGTGGCTGCATACCAAAACGCCTTCTTGACCTGCCGATAGATTACGAAAGTTTGAAACAAGCTGGGTCCATGATGGGTTCAGGAGGCATGATCGTCATGGACGAAGATACTTGCATGGTTGATGTGGCGAAGTATTTCATGAATTTCCTGCGTGATGAATCATGTGGCAAGTGTTTGTCCTGTCGTGAGGGTACACAGCGGATCTGGGAAATACTCGACAAGATAACCAGAGGTAAAGGCGTTCCTGCCGACATCGACCTGCTCGAAGAATTAGCTGTCGCAACCAAAGACGCTTCGATGTGCGGTTTGGGTCAGACTGCTGCAAATCCGGTCCTGAGCACGCTCCAGTACTTCAAGGGTGAATATGAGGCACACATAAAATACAAAAAGTGTCCGGCCGTGGTGTGTAAAGGGATCATTTCCTCACCATGTCAACATACATGTCCTATCGAGACAGAGGCACCACAATACATTGCATATATTGCGCACGGTCAGTTCGAAAAGGCCTATGACATCATCCTGAAGGATAATCCATTGCTTAACGTCTGTGCGCGCGTCTGCCATCATCCCTGTGAAGCAAAATGCCGGGCCGGACAAGGCGGCAAGCCGATCGCAATCCGCGCCCTGAAACGTGCTGCTATTGAATACAACAGCGCAAAGAAACGGACGCACAAGAGACTAAAAGCCTCAGGAGTAAAGATAGCAATCATCGGCTCCGGCCCTTCGGGGCTAATGGCCGCTTATGATCTGGCGCAAAAAGGATACGCACCGACTATTTTCGAAGCGCTGCCCGCAGCCGGAGGCATGCTTGCTATTGGCATCCCGGATTACCGCCTTCCTAAGAAAGCACTCGTTGAAGATTTAGACCGAGTTGCAAATGCCGGTGTAGAGATAAGGACCGGACAGAAGCTGGGTAAGGATTTTTCCATCAAAGATCTGTTCAAACAAGACTACCGGGCAGTTTACATTGCGGTTGGTGCCCACAAGAGCATAAAGCTGGGCATACCAAAAGAAGATTCAGCAGGTGTAGTACCGGCAATGGAATTTCTCACCAAACACAGTCTCGGCGAAAAAACCGCTATCGGGGTGCGGGTCGGTGTCATTGGCGGTGGCAATTCAGCGGTCGATGCTGCGCGCGTCGCTAAACGACTGCCAGCCGTAAAAGAGGTTACGATCATTTACCGTAGAACCAGAAATGAAATGCCCGCATACGCCGAGGAAATCGAAGACGCTCTCGAGGAAGGAATCAACATCCAATTCCTTACTGCGCCAACGGAAATTGTGACCAAGGACGGCCGTATCACCGGCGTAAGATGTACACGTATGGAACTCGGCGCAGTTGACGAAAGCGGACGTCGCAGACCCCTCCCGATCAAAGGTTCGGATTTCCTCGTCGAACTCGACACGCTTATTTCGGCGATCAGCGAGCAACCGGATCTATCATTCCTTAAGAAAGACCACGATTTCGAGATCTCAGGTTGGAATACTTTTGTCGTCAACAAAGAGACACTAGCAACCAACGTTCCTGGGATATTTGCTGGCGGCGACGCCATCCGTGGCCCGAGTTCGGTCATCGATGCAATGGCCGATGGCAAGAAGGTAGCCAAAGCCATAGACCAGTATCTAAGAAATGGAGAGATCAAATTCGAGTACAAGGTTACCAGACCCTCTGTCTATGTAGAGCCGGCAAAGCTTACGGTTAAAGAAACACTAGAAAGCACGCGGCAGGATACAAAGAAACTTGAAGTGGGTAAACGTAAGCAAAATTTCAATGAGGTGGACCTGGGTCTCAGCAAGAGCGGGGCGATATGTGAGGCAAAGAGATGCTTGCGCTGTGACCTTGAAGTTAAAGATGAAGATGAAAAGGAGCAAAAATGATCAATTTCATTCTCAATGGTCTCGAAGTCCAGGCCCAAGAAGGCTCCACAATACTCGAGGCATGTAAATTCTACGGCATCGAAATACCAACCCTATGCTACTACGAAGGCCTTTCTCCATATGGTGGCTGCCGTTTGTGCCTTGTCGAAATCGGCAAAGGCGAAAATAGTAAACTGGTCAGCTCTTGCACTTATCCCGTAGAGGAAGGGCTCATCGTACGTACTAACACAAAGCGTATCGTCAACGCACGCAAGATGATGATTGAACTTCTCATTTCGATAGCTCCACAATCCAAGACAATACAGGACCTTGCATCCAAATTTCATGTAACTACGGTTCGCTTCCCAGTTCGGCATGAAGACTGTGTGCTCTGTGGCCGCTGTGTCCGTATGTGCAAGGAGCAAATGCAGGGTGGTGCGATCGGTTTCACGGCACGTGGCAACAAGAAGAAGATCGAAACACCATTTAACGTAAGATCCGAAGAATGTCGGTTGTGCGGTGGTTGCATCTATGTCTGCCCTGCGTGCCAACTCCGCTGTCAGGGCCCGGATGCAAAAACTGACCTGTGCAGCGGCTGTCTTTCTCTGGAGCCCACATGCATTGAAACGCACGACGACTACCAATGCTGGATGGGCACCACCGGCGATTGCGGCACATGCGAAGGAAGACCGGACCAGATCAAGAAACAGATGCCCGATGACAGATGACGGATGACTGTATGAAAACAAAGCAAGAGGCAGGATATAGGAAGTTAAAAGTGTATCAACAAGCACACAGACTTGCGTTAGAAATACACAAGATTTCACTCACTCTACCTAAATTCGAATTGTTCGAAGAGGGAAGCCAAATAAGACGATCATCTAAATCAGTTTCAAGCAATATTGTCGAAGGTTATTCTTTACGGCATTACAAAAACGAATACTTGCGTTCTCTGTCCCCGGCATACGCCTCTTCTCAAGAAACAATTGAGCATCTAGATTATTTATATGAAACTGGATCAATCAAGAACGTAGAGTCATGCAAGAGATTACATGAGGAGTACGATGATCTCTGTGGTATGCTGTTCAATTTGATCCAGTCTGTGCACGAAAAACATGAAACAAATATATTCGACAAACAGACTGATGACTAACAAGGCATATTTGATCAGATATCTGATATCTGTCATCGGTTATCGGTAACGAAAGGAGAAAAAATGCCTTCATTATCAAGAATGAATGCTTCAGCGGCAACGTTAACAAAAAACAGGACTGAAGATTCGATTGTTCCGTTGAGCGGAATGTGTGTTACGTGTGTGGATGGTTGCATAGGAATGTGCGAAATAGGCAAATCTGCTTATCGCGGCCACGAGGTCATATATCCCCAGCCGTTCGGTATCCTTACCGCAGCTTCTGAGAAAAACTACCCGGTCGACTACTCACATTTCAACATCATGGGTACTGCAGTGGGCGCCATCGGCATCGAACCCGATCCGGACAAAGCGATATTCCCAAATGTCATGCTCGAGCAGAAGATCGGTGCCAAGAAAGAGATCAAACTAAGATTCCCGACAGTTGTGCCGGGACTAGGCTCGACCAACGTCGCAAAAAACAATTGGGAAGGCTTGGCCATCGGTGCGGCGCTCTCCGGCATAATGCTGACCATAGGAGAAAACGTCGTTGCCATGGACATGGAGAGCGAAATAAAAGATAACAGAATACTCCGGGCTCCAGATCTTGAGGAACGTGTGAAACTATACAAAGACTGGCAAAGAGATGGCTACGGCATGGTCATTGTCCAGGCAAATGTCGAAGATACAAGGCTTGGTGTCCAGGAATTCGCGATCCAGAAACTCGGCGTTGAGGCAGTTGAATTGAAATGGGGGCAGGGTGCCAAAGACATCGGCGGCGAGGTGAAGATCAAAGAACTCAAGAAAGCCCAAGCACTGCGCAAGCGCGGTTACGTGGTATTGCCCGACCCGCTCGATCCAGACGTCATCGAGGCTTTTGAACACAAGACCTTCACCGAATTTGAACGCCACTCGCGCATTGGCATGGTCGACGAAGAATCATTCATGAAGCGGGTCGAGGAACTGCGCAAAGCAGGCGCCAAGTATGTGTTCTTGAAGACCGGGGCCTACCGCCCGGCTGACCTCGCGCGTGCGGTCAAATACTCTTCAGAAGCAAAGATCGACCTTCTCACCGTGGATGGTGCCGGTGGCGGTACTGGCATGAGTCCCTGGCACATGATGAACGAGTGGGGCATGCCACCCGTCGAGATCCATTCACTTACCTACTTCTATACGGACAAGCTGGCGAAAAAAGGTAAATATGTGCCTGACCTCGCCTTTGCCGGCGGCATCGCATTTGAGGACCAGATCTTCAAAGCAATCGCCTTGGGAGCGCCCTACAGTAAGATAGTCGGCATGGCGCGTGGCCCTCTCTGCGCGGCAATGGTCGGCAAGACGATCGGCAAGAAGATCGACGAAGAAGAAATACCTGTTTTCGTCGAGAGATTCGGGAACAAGAAAGAAGAGATCTTTGTCACTGCATCGAAATTGAAGAAGGAAATGGGAAAAGATTTCGACCGTATTCCAACTGGTGCACTCGGCGTATTCACATACATCGAGAGACTTGCTCAAGGCATGAAACAGCTGATGACGGGCAATCGCAAATTCGCCTTGAAATACATCAGCCGCGATGATATCGCATCGCTCACCAAGGATGCAGCAAATATTTCAGGTATTCCTTATGTGATGGATGTCGACAAAGAAGAGGTGGAGAAAATCTTAAACGGGTAACTCTCTACGGATGACGGATAACAGATAACTGATATCTGTCATCTATAATGGTATCGGTAATCTGGTAGTTGTTATCGGGTATCGGTTATCTGTTATCAGCTATCTGTTATCAGCTATTATTCAACCTGGGTTTTTTCCTGTACCATATTCTTGAATATCTTTGATGGACGGAAAAATGGTACGTATCGGTCATCAAGCGTATAGACTTTACCGCTTTTTGGTGCTCTCGCACTTCGTCCCGGTCTTTTTCTGAGTTCGAACGTGCCGAACCTGCGTAGTTCGACCCTTTTGTTCTGGATCAGTATTTCGAATAGCGTATCCAGAAATGTATCTATCAGCTTCTCAATATCAGTCTTAGTATACGCCGGGCCTATTTTTTCGGCGATCTTCTCGATCAAAAATTCCCTTCGCATCATTCCTCCTTGCTATACTGCTATGCAGTTATTTCCTGCCATGCTCTTTCCCGAATCAAAGATAATGCAAATGTTATGTAATATCGAATTATATCTATATTAAAACCCATGTCAACGCCTTTGTTAGGTGTCGGCACACTCCATACACCGCCGGCTGGAGAAGGGACATCCTCGCCGCTACACACCCATCTGTTTCTTACGCCGCTTGGTCTTACGCCTCTTCCCCCAATCTCTTCGATCGTACTTTATCGATTTACCTTCCTCGATCAACTTCCGGAATTGCTCCTCAGTCAAAAGCTTACGCCTAGCTTTTTTGCGGCGCTCGCCAGTTTTGCGTTTCTCTGCCATGCTTGACCTCCTTTTTCATTCTACATAACCAGCACTCTTTGTCAATGCACCGGAACATTATTTCCTTGACTTCACTGGAAAACTACATATTATTTGAAAAAAGGAGGCAGGCAGGTGGCATTCAACATAGTGACACTATTTCGCAGCCTCAGGAACCAGTTCTTGAGCGACATTGCGATCGATCTCGGCACGCGAACGACACTCATTTATATCAACGGCCGGGGTATCGTACTGGACGAACCCACCGTTGTGGCCATAGACACGAGAACCAAGAAATGCCTGGCAATCGGTGATGAGGCAAAACAGATGCTCGGGCGCACGCCCAACGAGATAAAAGCAATACGGCCGATGAAAGACGGGGTCATAGCTGACTTTGAAATGGTTGAATTATTGTTACGTATCTTCATTGAGAAAGTACAGAAGAAACGCCTTCTAACCCGACCACGTGTCCTCATATGTGTGCCATCAGGCATCACCGAGGTCGAAAAAAGAGCGGTGCGGGATTCTGCCGAGGCAGCAGGAGCACGCGAGGTATTTCTTGTTCCAGAACCGATCTCAGCGGCAATCGGTATCGGGTTACCAGTGCACTCTCCAACCGGCAATATGATCGTTGATATTGGAGGAGGAACAACGGAGATCGCGGTAATTGCGCTCTCCGGGATCGTCACGAACAGCTCCATACGGATCGCTGGTGATGAAATGGACGACGCAATAGTGCAATATATCAAGAAGAATTACAACCTGATCATTGGGGAGCAAACCGCGGAGAATATTAAAATAACCATTGGCAATGCTTTTCCGACCGTGGAAGAAAAATCACTTGAAGTCAAAGGCAGAGACCTCGTATCCGGAATCCCCAAGACCGTGAAACTAACCAGCCATGAAGTCCGAGAGGCAATTCAAGAACCACTGTCGATGATATCTGAGACAATACGTTTGACTCTTGAGAAGACGCCCCCTGAGCTGGCAGCCGATATAGTCAACAACGGCATATATATGGCCGGCGGAGGATCGCTATTAAGGGGAGTCGACACATTGGTCAGAGAAGAAACAAATCTGCCAGTCACAATTGCCGACGAGCCAAATAAGGTCGTTGTCATTGGTGCAGGAAGGATTCTCGAAGACCTTAACCGGTATGAAAAAGTCATATACACAATGAAGAGAGCATAGTTGCGCCGTCAACAGACATTTGTATTCATTCTCCTGTTCATTATCGCATCAATACCTGTATTCTTGTCTGAAAATGCCAATCTTGCCTTGACCAGGGGTATTTCATCGATACTCCTGTTCCCGATCAGGGTCACCGCTAACCTCATGGAATACCTGAGGATCTCCAATGACCGTATAGAGAAACTGGAGATACTTGTTAACAGGCTGACGTTAGAGAACGCGGTTTTACGCGACACCCTTGACCTTGATACTACACAGCTTCTTAGTGGAGAACTTCAGCTAGTAAAGGCATCCGTGATCGGCCGGGATCCCTCAAATATCAACGGCTACATACACATTGATAAGGGTCTGCGGGACGGCATCAGGGTTGATCAGCCCGTGGTCTCTGTGGACGGATTTGTCGGCAAGATCCGGGATGCGGGTACAACCAGTAGCATAGTCGAGACCATTGAGAACTTGGGTTTCACAGTCAGTGCGATCGATATCAACACCGGCATACATGGGGTTGTCAAGAACCGGATAAATCTCGTATTCGACTACGTTCGGCACACCGATATGATCAACAACGGTGATTCTATTCTCACCTCGGGAATGAGTGAGATATTCCCGAAAGGTATCTTGATCGGTACAGTCCACAAAATAACAGACTCAAATGATCTGTTCTTCAAACAAGTTTATGTTGCACCAGCCACGCAGATCAACCGACTTGTATCGATCTACGTAATCGTGAGTGAAGAGGAACGTGGAATGAGGACCAGACCATGATCCGTTTTCTTATATACATCATCGTCCTGTATCTTGCACTGCCGATCAGCGCGGTTGTCGATCTCCTGGCCATCGTTCTTTTCTTCGTTATAATATATGAAGACAGCATGATGGCACTCCTTTTTTCATTTTTCACGGGATTGCTGATCGACCTCTATTTACCTATCCGTATCGGTATCAACACAATGATATCCATTGCTTTGACACAATCCCTGCTCATGGTTAAGAAGTACCTGGTGATAAATCCCATCACCACAATATCGACGTTCGTTGTTTTCTTCCTCATCAAAACAGCGCTCACAAACATAATCACCTCGGCACCTCTTGATCCACTACACATTTTGTATAGCGTCGCTGCTTTCTTTCCAGTCTCACTATTGCTGAACCGACTGAAGTATGGCCTATGGATGAAAGCATAGCAAAGTTCAAAATCCTTCGCAACGGGATACTATTCCTCGCCATCATTGTCATCCTCTGGAGTATCAGGCTACAGGTGTTCGAAGGCAGGAAGTATTCCCGCCTGTCCGAGGAGAACCGCATCCGTACGAAGTACACGGAGGCACCGCGCGGCAGAATTCTCGATCGGCACGGCAGGGAATTAGCTAATACCAGACCGGGCTTTTATGTATCCGTGGTGCGAGCGGCTATTGACGAACAGACCCTGAAGATCCTCGAGCGAATACTGGACATGAAAGCCGACGACATCCTGGAAAAAAGTCAGATAGAAAAGAATCCGTATAACCCTGTCAAGATCGCACATGACATCTCCTACGAGCAGCTTTCACTCATAGAAGAGAAACTCGATGTCTTGAACGGTGTTGAGGTTGGTGTCGAGCCATTGAGAAACTACCCATACGGTGACTTACTCTTTCACCAGATCGGTTATGTCGGTGAGATCACTGCCAAAGAACTCGAACGAGACGGTAGCTATTTCATCGGTGATTACATTGGGAAAATGGGCATTGAGCAGTACTATGAGAACATATTACGCGGTACTCCGGGTGTGGAATACATAGAAGTCGACGCCCGAGGCAAGGAGGTCGGCAAGATCACGGAAAAGAGAAGCACCCTGCCGACTGCCGGCTATGATCTGCGGACAACCCTTGATGCCGCCCTGATCGAATCGGTCGCCGTCTATCTTGAAGATTACGAGAAGGCAGCTTGCGTTTGCCTCGACCCCGGAAGTGGAGCGATTATCGTTCTCTACTCAAAACCCGGGTTTGACCCGAATCTATTCACACACGGATTGCAGAAGACAGAATGGGATATTCTGCACAAAGACCCCAACGCGCCAATATACAACCGGGCGACAATGAGTTGCTATCCGCCGGGCTCGACCTTTAAACCCTTCATCGCACTTGCTGCCCTTGACTCAAAGATCATAGAGAACGGCAAGCGTTTTGAAGCATGCTCGGGCGAGTACCGTCTGGGCCGAAGGACGTTCAGGTGCTGGAAAACACATGGTAGTCTGAACCTTACCGGCGCAATAGTGAACTCGTGTGACATTTACTTCTACCAATTAGGCAGCCTGGTGGGGATAGACACGATATTCGACCGGGCCAGCAGGATCGGTTTTGGTAAAAAAACCGGTATCGATCTGCCGAATGAGAAGACAGGCATCATGCCCGACCGTATTTGGTATGAAAAACGGTACGGCCGCAGCTGGACCCGGGGACATATCTTCAATCTGAGTATTGGCCAGGGTGATATTCTGGTTTCACCGATACAGCTTGCGTGTGCCTTCACCGTATTTGCCAACGCCGGGAAGATACCGATGCCGCATATCATAGAGAAAAATGATACTACTTTCTACACAAGCGGTTTATCTCCGGAAGCAATAGAGACTGTAAGAATCGCGCTTGCTGGAGTTGTCGCCCGCGGCACCGGCAGCTTGGCGCGTGTTCCCAATTTTGAGGTTTGTGGCAAGACCGGCACCAGTCAGAACCCGCATGGTGAGGACCATTCGCTTTTTGTCGGTTTTGCACCGGCAAGTGATCCGGCAATACTCGTATGCATCATTGTTGAAAACGCTGGCCACGGTGGCAGTGTTGCCGCGCCGATCGCCGGGAAGATAATGAGATCATATTTTGGGAGTCACAAGCAACATCCCCTCGCTGCTTCTCAGTAGGCCGCCATGTTCAAAAAGATCGACTTCACAATAATCGGTGCTGCAGCGATCCTCGCCCTGCTTGGGGTAATGATGATCTACTCAACCGCAAACGCCGGCCTCATGACAAGGCAAATCATCTGGCTGGTCTTCTCAATTCTCGTCGCCCTGCTCTTTTCAAGGATCTCACCGCGTATCTGGTTCAACCTGAGCCCGGTCATTTATGTCGCAGCCCTGTTTTTGATCTTTATTATCCTCCTGAAGAGTGACGTATACCCCAGACGCTGGATCCGGTTTGGTGATTTTTCGCTGCAACCATCCGAGTTCGCGAAATTCGCCACAATACTCATGCTGGCCAACTATCTTGCGACAAAGAAAAAGCTCACGAACTTCTCGGACATGCTGATACCTATTGCCATTGTCGCGGTCCCGGGATTTCTGGTGTTCGTTGAGCCCGATCTAGGTGCTGCGCAGATATTCCTGCCGATCCTGGTCATCATGAGTTACTGGGCTGGTGCCTCGGGCTTCAAGATACTCATCCTGTTCTCGCCGATCGTATCAGCCGCGGCCAGTTTTTCAATATATGCCTGGGCCGTATACATGACGATTCTGCTGATCGCGCTCTATTTCAGAAAGCAATTGAGCGATCTCGTTTACGGTATGGTCAGCAATTCATTGATGGGACTCATTACACCGTTGATCTGGAATTCACTGAAGGTCTATCAACAGAAGAGGATCACTGCCTTCTTCTCGCCATGGCTTGATCCCCAAGGTATGTCATGGCAGGTAATTCAATCCAAGATCGCGATCGGCTCGGGACGGTTCTTTGGCAAGGGATTCCTCTCCGGAACACAAAAGAAACTGGAATTTCTCCCAGAACGCCACACCGACTTCATCTTCTCATGTCTTGGTGAAGAATTCGGCCTGCTCGGGATCGTCATCGTTACCGTGATATACGTCTACCTGCTCTACCGGCTGCTCCTGCTCGCAAAAGAAACAAGGAACAGGTTCTCGAGCATAGTGGTTAGCGGTATCATGACCTGGATTGGCTATCAGACATTCGTCAATATTGGCGTCACCGTAGGTCTTCTACCAGTAACCGGCGTGCCGTTACCATTCGTCAGCTACGGAGGCTCTGCACTGCTAGCGTGTTTCATGGCTATCGGTGTATGCCTTTCAGTATCAAGAACCAAGATGGCATATTAGCGATCCGCAGATCGCCTCTCCTGTCCAGTATATTGTCCGAAGAACATGACATGACAGGTGTTTGATCTCGCCATCAGGATATTTTCCTTGACAAATAATGATAAATTGGCTATTATCTGTGAATAACTCTATGAGAAAAACACTGAAATCGCGCACCGAGGCAGCTCCGGAATGAGAGCACAAACAGACAGCTACCCATACCCTATCATGAATCAACTATTCCCTCGGCAAGCATGACCGAATCTAAAATCGAGCTCGACGCCTTATTGGAACAGCTGATCCTGCAAGAGGGTTCTGACCTGCATTTGCGTTACGGCGAACCACCGTTGTACAGGTTGGCCGGCGACCTCGTCAAAACCGACAATCCAAAACTGGAGAACACAGATCTGGAAAGGTTGATCTATGGCATAATGGCTCCTGAACAACGCCAGAATTTCGAGAAGCAACTGGAATTCGATATGGCGTACGAGATACCGGGCGTAGCGCGATTCCGGGTGAATGTCTTCCAGCAGATGAACCACATTGCTGCGGTCATGCGGACCATACCGCTCAAGATCAAGACCATTGATGAATTGGGCCTGCCTTCTGTCTTCAAGAAGATCGCCCAGATGCCGCGTGGACTCGTGCTCGTTACTGGCCCCACTGGTAGCGGTAAATCAACGACCCTGGCAGCAATTGTTGAACATATTAATCAAATTTCAAGGAAACACATCATAACCGTCGAAGACCCCATCGAGTTCCTGCATCGTGACCATAATTCCATTATTGAACAGCGCGAGGTAGGCATCGACACAAATTCATACAGCGAAGCCCTGCGCAGAGTCATCCGGCAGAACCCGGATATCATCCTCGTTGGTGAAATGCGCGATCTGGACACAATTTCCCAGACAATCACCGCGGCCGAAACCGGTCATCTTGTTTTCTCCACATTGCATACTATCGATGCGGTTCAAACCGTGGACCGGATTATCGATGTTTTTCCGCCTTCGCATCAACAGCAAATACGGCTCCAGCTCTCAATGACGCTGCAAGCAGTTGTGACCGAAACCCTATTACGGAGAAAAGACAATGCGGGACGGGTCCCAGCTTTTGAGATCATGATCTGTACATCGGCCATCCGCAGTGCAATACGCGAGTCCAAGACGCATCAGATATTCACTGCGATCCAGACCGGTGCGCGTATGGGAATGATAACCATGGATCAGTACCTGAAGAACCTCTATCGCCAGGGTGTCATTCACCACGAAGAAGCCATTGCTCACTCGACCCACCCGGAAGAATTCAACAACCGTATCTAGTATGCCAAGCATCAACGATCTAATGAAGAAGCAGCTCGAAAAAGGTGCCTCAGACCTTCTCATGAAAGTCGGCACGGCACCTACCATGCGTATCAACGGTGACCTGATTACGACCGATGCACCGCCCATCACAGAGGCGGAAATCGAAGCCGCAACATCCCAAGTGCTCAATCCAAACCAGCTAGCTGAATTCCAGAAGCACAAGGAGATTGATCTTTCATACCAACACCCCGAAGGACCGCGGTTCCGCATTAATATTTTTCGTCAGAAAGGTGCCCCGGGCATGGTGCTACGTTCTATACCCGCCCATGTTCCAACCCTTGATGAATTAGGATTTCCGCAAGTACTAAGAAACGTTACGCTCCGCCCCCGGGGGTTGATCGTGGTCACCGGTCCTTCTGGCTGCGGAAAATCCACCACACAGGCAGCCCTGGTGAATCATCGCAACGAGAATGACAAATGTCACATAGTGACCGTTGAAGATCCGATAGAATTCATTCACAGCAACAAAATGGCACTGGTCACTCAACGCGAAGTGGGCCGCGATACACATTCTTTTGCCAACGCCCTGAAATTCGTGCTCCGGCAGGATCCCGATGTCATTCTGGTAGGTGAAATGCGTGACCTGGAGACGATAGCGCTCGCCATAACTGCCGCCGAGACCGGCCACGTCGTCATAACAACACTTCATACCTCAGATGCTGTTTCGACGATCGACCGTGTAATTGATGTCTTCCCCCCGCACCAGCAATCACAGATCCGTATGCAACTATCGTTGAATCTCTTGTGTGTGGTGTCACAGAACCTGCTCAAGCGAGCCAACGGTACAGGCAGGGTTGCAGCCTACGAAATCTTGATCGCCACGCCTTCCTTAAGGAACCTGATCCGTGAAGCAAAGACCCACCAGATACCATCTATATTGCAGACTTCACAACAGCAAGGCATGATCTCTTTCGACGCTCATTTGGCAAGACTTGTGAAACAAAGGATTGTGACCAAAGAGGAGGCTTTACCTAAAGCCCTGCATGCAGAAGCATTCCTTAAAGAAATGCAACAAATCTCAAAATCGTAGTGGTTAAGAAGACATTTCTTAAGCTCGACAGCCCTGTTCAATATATAAAAGGTATAGGACCCAAGCGTGCACTTTATTTCAGAAGGGTCGGAGTAGAAACCATCAAGGATCTCATCTATCTTGTTCCCCGCAGGTACGTTGATTATTCAACAATTTTGAGAATATGCGACACAAGAATAAACGACGAAGTTACAATCATGGGTCACGTGGAACTCGTCGAAGCGCGACGAACGAGGAGCCGCACGAGCCTCTTGACCGTAGTCTTGCGCGACAAATCCGGCTCAATGACATTGAAGTGGTTCAACCGACCAGACCTCAAGGGGAAATTCAAGATCGGTGACTGGCTATTGGTATCCGGGAAGGTTACTTTCTATCGCGGTCATCAAATTGTCAACCCGATCTACGAACTCATCGGCGAAGAAGAAACCGAACAAAGGAAGCAAGGTACCGTGATACCGGTCTATCCTTTGACCGAAGGGCTCAGTATCTGGGACATCCGAAGAGCGGCACGCATCGCACTCGATGAATGTCTGGATGATATATCTGAGACATTACCAGAGGGTATCATCGAACGTAATCAATTCATGGCATTGAACACCGCCCTGCGCAATCTACATTTTCCCCTGACTATCGAAGAAGCCATGGCCGCACGGAGGCGGCTTGTCTATGATGAATTCTTCTTCTTTGAACTGACCCTAGCCCAGCGCAAGTTAAAGCTGGCGAACAAGAACGGCATCTCGTTCATCGACCATGGCAATCTCGCCAAGAAACTCCTCAATGGTTTGCCTTTTGCACTCACCCGGGGCCAGCAAGACGCAGTACAGGACATAGTTGGTGATATGAAACGTTCCCAGCCTATGAACCGCCTCCTGCAAGGCGATGTCGGGTCGGGGAAAACCGTTGTCGCCCTGTACGCGATACTCACTGCCATCGAAAATGGCTACCAGTCGGTGCTCATGGCACCAACCGAGATCCTGGCCGAGCAGCATTATCTCGTACTCCAAGAAATGCTATCCGGGGTGGGGGTCAAACCCTATCTATTGACCGGCAGCATAAAAGGTGAAGAAAGGGATGCGGTGAACGAAAAGATCAGCTCCGGTGAGGCGCAGTTGATACTTGGTACCCATGCGCTCATTGAAGAAGACATTACTTTTCACAAACTTGGATTAGTAGTCGTTGATGAGCAGCATCGATTCGGAGTAATGCAACGTGCGGCGCTCGTCAACAAGGGTACAAACCCTGATTTCCTCGTTCTTTCCGCAACGCCCATTCCGAGAACACTTGCCCTGACCCTCTACGGTGACCTCGATATTTCGGTGATCACTGAAAAACCCCCAAAAAGAGGCGAGGTCGTCACCAAGATGGTCAACGCCAAGGACAAGAACAGGACTTTTAGTTTCATGCGGGAAATCCTTGAGGCCGGCCGTCAGGCGTTCGTCATTTGCCCGGTGATCGAAAAATCTGAAAAGATGGAACTCCGATCGGTCCAGGAAGTCGTGCAGGAAATCACGGCCGCCTTCACGAACGTCTCGGTAGGTGTAATACACGGCCGCCTGACAACACGGGACCGTATTCAGATCATGCATGAATACCGGAATGGCCGTATCAGTATTCTGGTTGCAACCACGGTCGTCGAAGTGGGTGTTGATATCCCAAATGCAACGCTAATGCTGATCGAACATCCAGAGCGCTTTGGCCTGGCTCAACTACATCAGCTCAGGGGCCGCATAGGGCGAGGTGCTGAGCGATCTTATTGTTTCCTCGTACTTAATCGCTATGTTAAACCAGATACGTTTGAACGCATAAGATTCTTTGAGCAGAATAACGACGGGTTCGCCCTCGCACAAAAAGATATCAGACTGCGCGGACCTGGAGAGATCCTGGGCAAGAGGCAACACGGCCTGCCCGACATCAAGATCGGAGATCTGGAATATGATCAAGAATTACTATACCGGGCACGGGACGATGCCTTCGAGCTGATAAAGTATGACCCCAACCTGGAAAGGCCCGAAAATCACCCCGTGATGGTGAATTTAGCAGATTTGGCAAATAGAGCCGAATTACTGCGGATCGGCTAGAGGAGGTATAAATGAGGAAGAGTTTCTTGGTAATGCTTGCACTTGTAACAACTCTGGTATGCATCAAGCTGGTAAGGAGTACCGGCAAAAGCAGTGATGTTGTTGTGGTCGCATCGACCAGAGATGAGGGTTTGATCGATGAGAATATACAGATATACAATTACGTACCTCAAGCAGAGGGCGTTTTCACTTTTATTTTTGCCAGCGATACAGCACTCGAAGCATACAAGAAGCACCATGCAATATTCATGTACGGCACACTCCAGGATGAGTTTATCAACACAATGCTGAGCCAAGAAGCACGCGACGCAACGGTTAACGACACATTCACTGTTTTCAAGCTCAAGGATCTATGGGCCAGCGGGCAGACCATTGTACTACTCGCGGCGATTAACAGAGATCACCTTGCCAGGGGTATTGAAAAATACGGTCAGCTCATCGGCCAAACGCTGGAAGAGAATCATTACCAGAGGATCAAAAAGCATTACTACGATGCCGGCATCAGCAGCAGAATGAAAGACCGCTTGAAGAAATACGGTATGACAATCGACATCAACACCGCATGGATGATCGATTCAACGCATAAAGACAATAATTTCATATTCGTTCACACCCACTTCCCGGACCGCAGTATTTTCTATTATAAGGAACCGCGGAAATCGCCCCCGAATGACCAATATGCACTCGCCAAGCGCGACTCACTAACAAAAGATTACTACACCGGCGACTATCTTCTCAAGGAACTCACCACGGTCGAGCCGATCGAATTTGCCGGCCTTCGCGGCATCAGAATGAGAGGTGTCTGGCAAAATGACTCACTCATTGCCGGCGGACCGTTCATTTCCTATTTTCTCACCGATGGTGATACGCTCTATGTGATCGATGGCATTGTCTTTAATCCAGGAGAGCGCAAGACCGACCACATGACCAGGATTGAGGTCATCATGAATTCTTTCAATCTAATTCGTTCTTGACAAATAAAATAATATGTATAAGATAATTTATACTGAGGGATGATATGAATGAACTTGATTTTTCTGAAATTCAAAGGCTGAGCGAGAAATACAACAAAGATCCGAAATCGAGGATTTTTGTGCAACTTGCCGATCTCTACCGCAAGAATAATATGCTCGACGAAGCCCTGGATGTGATCAACAAAGGTCTCGAATATCATCCTGAATACCCGGTCGCCTACCTGATCCTCGGAAAGTGTTATTACGACAAGAGATCGCACATTCAAGCCCGGGACGCCTTCGAGAAGACTATTGCCCTTGACCCGCAGAACATTGTCGCCCTGCAGATGCTGGCCAAGACGTGCGAAATACTCAAGGATGAGAGAGGTCAGATAAACGCATATAAGAGCATTATTTCTATTGACCCCCTGGATAATAGCGCGAAAGAGAAACTCACAATGCTCGAGGCTCTGCAGCGCAAAGAACCTCTATACACCGTCGCAATGGCTGAGGAATACGAAAAACAAGGTTCCCTTGAGGAGGCATTAAAGATCTACCAGCACCTCCTATTTACTGACCCGAGCGATCTGGTGCTGAATCAAAAGATCGCCGAGCTGACGAAGATCATCAGCGCGCAAAAGATGAAACTCGAAACCGAGAAGATCGAGGACATGAAGGTGGAACCGGTATTCAAAGAAGGCGATCTGGCGCACAAGGAGCCAGAAAAAATCGACATTGAAAGATTCGGTGACAGCACACCAGCAGCACAAGATGTATCCGTAGAAAGTGAAATCCAGAGTCTTGAAGATTTCCTGGTTGAAGAACTTGAGCAAGCAGCAGAGAAAAAAGCTGCAGAACCTCAGGTGGAGACCACCCTGCCTCTCGAAAATACAGCAGGCGAAGAAATTTCGGCCGTAGGACAGGTTTCTCCAGAACCGTCACCCGAAGAGAAAAAAGAACCAGTGTCTGAAGAAATTCCGACTGGACCGATAGAGCCGATGAGAGAAGAGGCCGTGGTTGAATCCGAACCAACATCATTTGCTGATTTTATCAGCGAGGAACCCCAAAAGAGGGAAGCCGTCCCTCTGGCGACCGAAAGCGAAACGGCCGCCAGAGCCGAAGAAGTGACTCCAATGCAGGAAGCTTCCAAGCCGGTTGACGAACAGCGTTTATCCATGGAAGAAACTACAGCCGCTGAAGAAATGGAACCCATCTCGGAACCGGTGTCTGGTGAGGAACCGCTGCAAGCTGCGGTTACATCTCTCCCCGGTGAAGGAACTGAAGCCATTGAACCCGCCCCAACCGAAGCGGCGAAAGAACCAGAAGTTCACGAAATCGTCGAACCAGAAAAGCCCGAAACGAACGCAGGGAAAGAGGAAATTAAAAAGAAGGAAGAGCAAAAAAGACCGAAGGAAGAGGATTTTAAATCCTTCCAGGATTGGCTCTCAGGATTATTGAAATGAAGATGAAGGATATCGAAAAACTTGTGCACATTCTAGAGAATAGCGTTGTCGCGGAGATCGAGATCACTGATTTCTGGGGCAGAAAAGTGAGGATCAACAAAACAGGTGGTCAGGCACCCGTCGTGAAGGCCGCCCGGCCAACATCTATTGAGCCAGGAGAAATAGTAACAGAAGAAAAAGAAGAACCGAAAACGAAAGACCTGATGCACCGCCTTATGTCGAGGTCGGCGATGCCATTAAACCAGGCCAGGTAGTCTGCATTGTCGAAGCGATGAAACTCATGAATGAAATTGAATCTGATGTCGCTGGCAGGGTCACGCAAATCCTGGTCAAGAATGAGGACCCGGTCGAGTACAATCAAGAATTGATTTTGGTTGAACCATTGTAAGGAATGGAAGAGAAGGTGATATGGAACTAAAAACACTACTTGAAAAGATGATAAAGGTAAACGCTTCAGACCTTCACCTTAAGGCAGGTTCCCCGCCTGTTTTCAGGATCGACGGAAAACTGGCTGAGGAAAAAGGTGAATCACTCACGCCCGAGAGTCTTAAGGCAATGGCTTACCAGATCATGACGCCTTCTCAGCAGCAAATGTTCGAACGCATGAAGGAAATGGACTTCGCCATTGGAGTACGGGGTGTCGGCCGGTTCCGGGTCAATGTTTTCCTGCAGAGGGGCAGCATTGCGATTGCTATGCGTGCAATACCAATGTCCGTGCGCAGGATCGAGGAATTGAATCTGCCGAGCATCCTGAAAGATCTTTCTCTCAAACCGCGCGGCATGATACTATGTACTGGAACCACAGGTAGCGGCAAGTCAACAACCCTGGCGGCAATGATCGAACATATCAATGAGAACACGGCCCGACATATAATCACGATCGAGGATCCTATTGAATATTTGTTCCGGGATAACCTATGCATTGTGTGCCAGCGTGAAGTTTTGATGGACACGGTATCATTCTCAGTTGCCCTGAAACATATCATGCGCCAGGATCCTGACGTCATCCTGATCGGCGAAATACGGGACCGGGAAACAATGGACGTTGCGTTGAAAGCCGCAGAT
>WOR8_10002370_pt1 | contig 18656 bp, 15 predicted proteins | sample DeeMarSeWOR38_10_FD_19890 | JGI IMG/M metagenome (IMG submission 19890)
CGCCATGCGCGAGGAGTTTGACAGGATGTGGTGTGATTTCACCGACATTACAGAGATCAGTGACTGGTGCCGCAGCAGAAACCTCCTGAACTGACCTCGGACTGGGACGAACTCCTCCAAGCGCGGAACGGGAGTCAGGAGGCGTGGAGGGTGCTCTTCGATCAGCACGCACCACGCCTGCTCCGCATGGCCGCCCTCATTGTCGGCTCGACCGACGCAGCCCGCGACTGTGTTCAGGAGACGTTTGTCCGGGTGCTGCGCTCGACTGTGCATCACCAGACGGGGACGCTCCAGGCCTACCTCTCCACGATCGCGTATCGGCTTGCCCTGAAAGAGAGTATCCGGTTGCGCCGGCTGGTTCCCCAGGGGTTCCCTGAGGCCGCCTCACCGGGTCCTTCTCCGCTTGAGGATGCCATCGCCGGTGAGCGGCAGCGGGAGGTCGCGCGGGCCCTGCAGTCTCTCCCTCCCCGGCACCGGGAAATCCTGATCCTGCGGCTCCACGGAGAACACAGTTATGAGGAGATCGCAGAAATGACGGGGCTTCCCCTCGGGACAGTGAAGTCCCGCATTTTTTATGCGGTCAGGCAGATCAGGACGATGATGAAGAAAAGAGGTGTGGAATGACGCAGCACGTCAATGAAGACACACTGATCCGGGAGGCGCTGGGGCTGCTCGAACCCGCAGAAGAGAGTTCCGTGCGCCGTCACCTCAGCAAGTGCACACAGTGCCATAAACTGCTGGCTGATGTCGAAGGGACTCTCGACAGGATACGGGAAGTGACGCTTGATCTCGAGGCGGAGCTCCCCCCACTCCCCACCACCGGATCCGACCGCTACCGGTGGCTTCGCGTTGCCGCAATGCTCGTCATCGCCTTCGGCATGGGGCTGGTCGCCTCGGAAGCCGTCGACTCCCCACGGCCCGATGTCATCCGTCAGCAGATTTTCCCCCGCACACCGGACCGGGCGCCGACGGAGTTCGTTGTATGCGAGGAGATTGACCTGTCCTGGAGTCTGCATTGGCGCGACCACCACCCCGGCAGCGCATGGTGATGCACCATGCTCAAACACCCCGGCTCTGGAGCCTGGTTTGAAGGGATCCATGCGGCTGGAGGGACATGTCCGGAAAGTGGCAATCCTTGGACACGTTCCAGGGACGGGTCCAAACCATGCCCACGTCCATCTACTCAACGCAATGTGTATATCCCGGAGGAGCTATCAGGGAGTGATCCTTGACAAGTGCTGCCGGCAAACAGCGAAGGGGATTTAGTAGAAGGCGGGAAGGATTGCAGATACTGCTAGCAGCCGCTAACGCTTGGGATCATAAGTAACGAAAACGAGTGCCCTCGAGAGGATTCGAACCTCCGACCAACGGTTTAGGAAACCGCTGCTCTATCCATGCTGAGCTACGAGGGCATGGTTTTGGCATAGTCTTGTCTGACTAGCTACCTGTTTTGTGCCTGCTGAGTGTGCAGTTTACTGTGCTGCACACCGACGACCAGTCACGCGAACGCACCGACTATCCGCGCCTGGGTCTGCCACGAGCCCACGAAGACAGTCAACGCGTCGCTAGTATGTAGCCCACACTTGGTGGCTGTTGAGGCGCGTGGCTGGGGGAGACCAGTGATTGAAATATACGCAGGGAGTGAGCGGGTTTCAAGAGCGGGGTCGGAATAGATAATCTCGCTTCTCTGCCACGGTGCCCATGCTCTCCATTGCTCGACGGTTCCGAATAAGCTCACGCTTCCCCTTCTCGCTCAGGGGCGAAGCCTTCCTGAACTCAGGCTGAATGCGAAACGCGTTGTAAATTGCAGTGACTACCCACTCCACGGCTGAAGCATACTCCTCGTCACTGTGAGGGGTCGTGTTCTCAGGCTCAGGGGCCATGCGCTCTAGGCGCTACAATCTGGAGAAGCACTGCTCGGACCGAAAGAGAGTGGATATCTGAGTCTAAACGATATGAACAAGATGGATAGTGGAGATTTTGAGATACTCCTTGCGATGGTCAACGAAGGGCTGGACTATTCTGTGACAGCTACTCCGGCCACAGACGACCAAGGGGCCAACCTCATCGTACAGAAGGGAGACAAGAAATCTGTTGTCCAGGCCAAGCGCAGCGCTGCTCCTGTCAGGAAAAGAGCTATACAAGAGGTCGTGGCCGCAAAGAGGTTCTACCAAGCAACAGGGGCAGTTGTAGTAACGAAGAATTCTTCCACGCAATCAGCCGTTAAGCTGGCCGAGGCAAATCAGGTTGAACTCCTAGACAAGAATGGACTGACTGGGCTTCTATCACGCGCGAGGAGATGGGGATAGGTTCCGAGCTCCTGCATTAGTTGTTAATGCATGTGATGGGTCTGTGTGTTGTTGCGCGGGCCCTCTCAGACAATGCGAACAGTCGGTTCAGATTCAATAGCAACATCTTCGTCGTTTCAAGATACGTTCCAGCCTGGCGACGGCAATGGTTGACTGACCAGCACCCGTTATGTGTGCCAGTGTTTGTGTAGTTGTTTTGAGCTTCTGGGACTGCGTCTTCCCAGGGTACCCGGAGTGTTCCTGGAGCAGTGGCACACGAGCAGGGAAGAATCCCGGAACGCTCGGGCGGTCAGTGATCTGCGTGACCGATGCTACGGTGTACTCTTCGCCAAGACGGAGGCAGCAGCCCGAGTCCGGTTCAAGTATCTTTGGCCTCAGCCCTCGATGCTCTGGACGAGGAAGTGGAAGGCGATCGAGTTCCTGGAGCGTCACTGGGATCGGCTCATGATGCATCATCGGGTGAAGGGACTTCCCCGGACGAACAGCAAGGCTGAGAGCTTCAACAAGCAGATCCAGCGACGTGTGAAGCCGATCGAGAGCTTCCAGCCACACACGACAGCGATCCCCTATATGAATCTGCTGGTGGCTTGCCTGAGGTTCAAACCATACACCGACTGTCGCGGAACCCGCAAACACCGTAACGGGCAGAACAGGTCCCAGGCAGCAGGTCTGAGACACCTTCCGTACGACTGGTTACGTGCCTGTCTATAGCAGGCCGCGATCGGCCACCGGTGATTGTACGCTTACGCGGAAGACTCATTGCCGGGCGCGATCGGAATTCCTATATTGTTCCGAACCGGTCACAACGGGGGAAAGGCCCTGGCAGGCAATGAGAGAAAGGCTGAATGCTTGAAAACGATTAAGGTGCTGCTCATTGAAGACAATCGTATGTTGCGTGACGGCATCAAAGCCCTAATTAATGCACAGCCAGATCTCAACGTTGTGGCTGCTTCCGGAAGAGGCCACGACACGCTAGTGCAAGCGCGAAGTACAAAAGCTCAGGTGGTTCTCATGGACTTGGGGGTCCCGAATGAGAACGGCCTGAGCATCGTGGCATCGCTAACCAGGGAGCTGCCGCAGGCTAAGGTCGTCGGGATGGGTCTCATTCCTTCCCAGCGTGACATCATCGAGTTCGTGGAAGCCGGGGCGTCAGGTTTCATTTTGAAAGACGCGACCATCGACGATGTCCTCGGGACAATCAGATCGGTAGCACGGGGGCTGAGAGTGCTTCCCCCCCCGCTGACAGGCTCCCTTTTTGACCATGTGATCGAGAAAGCACTCCAGAGGGGAAGAGGGACACTACCTTCGTCGGTTCGCATGACGAAGCGTGAACGAGAGATTATCGTCCTCATTGCTGAGGGAATGAGCAACAAGGAAATCGCGCAACGGCTCAGTCTTTCCACATATACGGTCAAAAGCCACGTCCACAATATCTTGGAAAAGATGGCACTGCACAGTCGTCTGCAGATCGCAATGCACTTCCACAAGTGAACCGACCGTTCGGTCTGCTCACCTTTCTCCTCCGGTCGACGAACGACTCACTGCCTCCCCCTCCCTCCCTCCAGCCGGGCATCACCAGAACGTAGACGACGTGGGACCCTTCTTCGCCCGACGGGCACCGGGGCGCCTCCTGAAGAATTAACTATCTTTTCATCCCAATGGCCGATTCATTCGGTGGGACTGTCCAGTATTCTACAAAGGGCCCCGTCTGCGCCGTCTCATGGAAGCACCAAAGGGGGCAGAGCCGATTGAAGAGTAGTCCATGAAAGGATACCAGCCATGAACTGGGATCGAATGGAAGGAGAGTGGAAGCAGCGGAGGGGGAAGGCCGTCCACCATTGGGGCAAGATGATGAACGACGAGCTGGCCACAATCGCTGGCAAGTATGAGGAGCTTGTGGGAAAGCTGCAGGAGAGATACGGGATTGCCAGCGAGCAATCTCAACGTCAACACGACGAACTCAGGAAGATCGTTGGGCAGTTGAAGAAATCCAACGCCAAGCTCGTGAAATTGGAGGCGCGTCAGAAAAATACAACGTTGGCCCCCAGGAAGACCAAAGCGATGCCCTCTTCCAAGAGAAAACGGCGATCTCAGGGACGCGGGTGATCCCGTTGATGGACTCGGACGATCCACATTTCAGGGATCTCGGAAGTGGAAACTGGGAACAAAGAAGAGACAAAGGGGTCGGCCTGTTGCATCGGGAATGCGGTGAACATACATCGGCTGAATGAAAAAACCGCCCTGCCCAAAAGACACATCCCGAAGGAAACCGAACGCGAAGGTGGGGAAGAGGGATTCGCTCATGAGGCAACGGCCCGCCACCCGATCGACGACACCCTGGCTGGGCGGTCACTTGACAGCAGGGTGGTGCTGCGACCCTATTTCACGGGAGGCAACTCATGTCAGATAAACTGAACAATACTTCGGCGGGGTCTGATCTCGAGATACGGATCGAACGGTTGAATCCCGACAAGACCCGGAAGGACGTCGGATCGGACACGGTGTATCATGTATACTTCGAGTTATCAGGACATCCGCCAACGGAATGGAGAAAGCTCTTTGGGCGGGAATGGCAGAAGTTGAACCTGACGCAACGGGCAGAGATCGACGGACCTTTCCTGGTGCTGCATTGTCAGCTGCATGAAGTCGCCACGGCGTTATTGCCGGCCTTGAAAAACGTTGTGACCGAGACAAATGAAGCATATCGACAATACGTACGGAACGAGGCGGCGGCGCTTCAGCATCAAAAGGATGTTTGGAAGCAAGAGCGGCAAGACGTAGACGACATGGGAGAGTCGTTGCGGTTCGACTAGGTGCGCTGGAGACGCGAGGCAAGCGTTGTGTCCGCCACGCAGAGGCCGGTGTCCCAGCAGCGACGGCTCCCTGATTTCACACCATTCACCCATGCTACAAGGAGGACGCCATGATCTTCATCCTATCATTGGTGATTACCTTTCTCGCCATCGTCATATGGCGAATCGCCAGACGCAAGGTGCAAGAGAATCTTGTTACATATCGCTCCGTGGTCACCGTGAGTGTCCTGGCAGCAGGAGTGTTTGGAGTTCTGGCCTCACTCCAGTGCTTCACACAGATCCCCGCGGGACACGTCGGGGTGGTGGATTTCTTCGGCGTTGTATCAGACCGGACGTTGCGGGCCGGCATCAATCCGGTGAATCCGCTGGCGCACGTTGTCAAGTATTCCATCCAGACGCAGGAGCACAAGGAAACGATGGAAGTGCTTTCGCGCGAAGGCCTCACAATCGGATTGGAGGTCAGTGCACTCTACAGGCTGAACCCGGACTCTGCGGCCAGCGTGTACAAGACTGTCGCCGGGGGCGACTATGAGACCATCATCCTCATCCCGCAATTTCGCTCTATCTGCCGGGCAGTAACTGCAAGTTTTCAGGCCAGCGCGTTGTATTCAACCGAACGGGAGCGGCTGGGTGCAACGATTCAGGAGGAACTCGCCAAGACGGTCGCGCCTCGTGGTGTCACAATTGAGAACACACCAATACGCAATGTGGCGCTCCCGACGCAGCTTACGGAAGCCATAGAGCAAAAACAGCGAGCCGATCAGGAAAGCCAGCGCATGGAGTTCATCCTTACAAAGGAGAAACAAGAGGCTGACAGGAAACGGATTGAGGCAAAGGGCATTGCTGACTTCCAGGCAATCGTTGCTGCGGGCATTAGTGAACAACTGCTTCGCTGGAAGGGCATTGAGGCAACAGAGAAGCTTGCCAGTTCCACAAACACCAAGGTGATTATCGTCGGTGCCGGAAAAGACGGTTTGCCCATTATTTTGGACACGAAGTGAGACCCCGGTTTTGCGAGAGAAGAGCATGGATGAACTCTCGCCTCTATAGTCTGCATGCTTCGGGGAAGGAATCACCGACCAGAGACAGGGCGGGATTCATCCTTCCCGTGGCACAGAAGGTCAGTGGTGTGACTCTTGGCGGCGGTCAAGGGGGGGCGCATGAGCGGCAGCACTGCCAATCCATGGAGAGCCGGAGTACGCAACGCGCGGTTTCAGGCCTGCTTTCTATTCCATGGTAGACCGCATCCAATCTCATGCGATTCACCGGGCCGAAACAGATTTTGACCGTGGGAAGATGATGGCATAGTGCCGTGGATCATTTGCGCAAGGACTACGGATGACCGCAGGTATTCTCATTGGGTACTTTGGCAAGCCAGAGGAAGCGCGGAAAGCTTACAGGCAGCTGCGGGGGAAGCGTTACCGACGTGCTGCATGGGTGAGCAAGGACGCCGTAGGAGATGTCTCTATCTGGGATCCCTTCCAGTGGCGCCGGGGTATCGGCGCCGGCCTCGCGTTCGCTTTTTGCGGGGCTCTCGCCTCGGTGCTTTCCTCTCGCCTCGAATGGTACGGTCCGGCGGTGTGGGGCGCCGCCCCGCTCCCCGTCCTTGTGGGGGGATTGCTGGGTGGTCTTCTGTGTGCTGCATGCATTAGGCGATCGACGTTTGGGGTAGAGCGGGCGATTATTGGGCATCACGCCCGTTGGCTGGCCTCTGGGGAGAGCGTGTTGATTCTTCAGGCGCCTATCGAGGCATTGCGGACTCCAGTAGCCGTCTTGCTGACGAACGGCGAAATCCAGCCGGCAGTGTTCCTCCAGTATCCGGAGCGCGAGGACCCTCACGGGGAGGATCGAAGCCTAGGGACACCGATGGCCCCGGCGCAACTGCAGGAGCAAGCCCGACGTCTGGCCACGAATCACCGGCTGGCCTTGGGTCCACCGCAAAACAACGAACTCCTCAAGCGGATCGAACGGGGGCGTAGATGGGTCCATGAGGCATGCCTGGATCTCACCGTGGCGACTCGACTGGAACAGAACCTATCGCCAGTAGCCGAGTGGCTCCTAGATAATGAATACCTCCTTGAGGGCAATGCCCAGAAGATCCTCCTGAACCTTCCCCGCCGCTATTACCGGCAGTTGCCAGCACTCACAAGCGAGCCCGACCGGGGGCTCCCCCGCATCTACAGCCTGGCGCGGGCACTTGTTTTCCATACGGACCTGCGCGTGGACCAAGAAAACATCCTGTCGTTCATTTCAGCCTATCAGACCGAGGTGCCTTTGTCGATCGGGGAACTCTGGGCAGTTCCTCAGATGCTGCGCACGGCGCTCATGGAAGGCATCGAGCGAATTGCCGCCAGGACCCAGACAGAACTGCGTGAGCGCGGTATTGCCAACTTCTGGGCGAACAGGCTCATTGCGGTCAACCGCCGGGATCCCCAGCAGATCTTCTCAATTCTAGCAGAACTTGCCCAAACCCAACCTAACCCGAGTCCGTATTTCGCGTCGCAATTGATTGACTACCTGTATGACGAGGAGACCGCGCTGGCACCCGTTCGAAGTTGGCTTGAACGCAAGTTCCAGAAGGCTCTGAGCGATCTCAGCACCGGGGCGAAAAAGCGGCAGACGAAAGACCAGGTATCCATCGGGAACGCGTTTTCCAGCTTGCGCCAGCTGGACCAACTCGATTGGCAAGTATGCTTTGAGCGGCTGAGCCGTGTGGAAGCGTTGCTTCGACAGGATCCATCCGGCATTTATCCCCACATGGATTTCGCAACACGCGACCGGTGTCGCCGTGCTATTGAGGATCTCCACCGAGGCTCGGGCGTGGCGGAGGACCTGGTGGCCCAGCGCGTTGTTGACCTGTCCACCCAGGCTGTTGCTGATTCCCTCGCGGATGAGCGGTCGAGTCACGTCGGGACATATTTGATCGGTGACAACAGAGGAGAGCTGGCACAACTGATCGGCTGCCGCGAGGCGTGGCGATTCCGGGCATTGCGTTGGACGTATCGGCATCATACACCGGTGTACTTTGGCGGGATCGCTCTGTTCTGCGTCGCATTGATCTCCCTGCTCGTGCTGATCATGTTGAACGGCGAGACACCCAACATGCAGCTATTGGTCGCCGTCCTGCTGCTCATCCCCACAAGTCAGCTATCGCTTGAGATGGTGAACTATATGGTTATGCGGCTCTTGCCGCCGCGCACGCTGCCAAAGATGGACTACAGGGTCTCAGGAATTCCCGACGCATATCGGACACTGGTGGTCATCCCGGTCTTGCTGGTAGACCTGGAGACGATACAGGATGAGGCGGAGAAGCTTGAAATACGCTATCTCGCAAACAAAGAGGACAATCTCCTTTTTGCACTTTTCTCGGATTACGTAGACGCGCCACAGGTCCATTGCGAAGCGGACGAGGGCCTGCTCCAAGCTGAAAAGCTCTGCATCGAAACGCTCAATCAGCGGTATGGGGGCAATCGATTCTTCCTATTTCATCGTGAGCGACAATGGAGTGACTCCGAGCGCAAATATATTGGTTGGGAACGAAAACGCGGGAAACTGGAAGAACTTAATGCCCTGATCAATGGCACGCGGCCAGACGAGGCTGACCGCCTGCTCCATGTTGGAAGCCCGGATCAGCTGTCTGCCGTGAAATTTGTTATCACACTGGACAGCGACACTCAACTGCCAAACGGCACTGCCCGCCGCTTGATTGAGACCTTGTCGCATCCACTCAACCAGGCGCGGTTCGATGACGAAGGCCGGATTCTGGCCGGCTATACGATTATTCAGCCGCGTGTAAGCCCTTCCCTGCCGAGCACGAGCGGCTCGCCTTTCAGCCGGCTCTTTTCGGACCCGATCGGCGTCGATCCCTACACCAATGCAGTCTCCGATGTCTATCAGGACCTCGCCGGTGAGGGCTCCTATCATGGCAAAGGGATCTACGATGTACGCGCCTTCAGCCGGGTGCTTACCGGCAGGTTCCCCGAAGCGTGGATCCTCAGTCATGATTTGATTGAAGGTGCCCATGTCCGCGTAGGCCTGGCCACGGATATCGAACTCTATGATGAGTTTCCACAGGACTATCAGAGCTTTGTCAAGCGGCAACATCGCTGGATCCGTGGGGATTGGCAAATTGCGGGTTGGATCATGCCGCGTTCCCCCCAGCCAAATGGTGCGAGAGGCCCGAACCCGCTCTCCTGGTTCAATCGCGGGAAGATCTTCGATAACCTTCGCCGCAGCTTGCTACCCGCAGCCAGCGTTACCTTGCTGGTGGCCTCTTGGTTGATATCTACTCAGGCCGGTTGGATTGCCAGTGCTGTTGTTGTTGCACAACTCCTTTTTCACTCGCTGGCGCACCATTTTACCTGGGCTACGACTCCCCTGAGAACGAATGGTCTCTCCGTCGCGAGGGTGACACATGATCTGTTGCGGGTAGTCGCTGAAGCAGCATTGCTTCCCTACCAGGCCTGGCTGGTCTTGGACGCCATCGCACGTGTGCAGTACCGACGCCATGTTTCACATCGGAGGTTGCTGGAGTGGACTTCGACCCAGGTAACGCATGGGGATGCCCAGTCCAAAATACTCATGCTCGTCCTTTCCATCTGCCTGGTGAGCCTGTTCAGCGTGCTCGTGGGGTGGTGGCTTCAGCTTGTTGGGCCGTGGCATTTCTTGATCGCCAGCCCCTGGCTTATGCTCTGGTTTCTATCACCCGGGGTCGGGTGGCTGCTTAGCCGGCGTCCGAAGGCAAAAGAACCTTGGGAACTCCTCGGGGAGAAGGATCGACAATTCCTGAGAACCGTCGCGTGTCGCACCTGGCGCTATTTTTCGGACTTTGTGAATGAAAGATCCTCATGGTTGCCGCCCGACAATTATCAGGTCTCTTATCAGAATCAGCTGGCCTTGCGGACCAGCCCGACAAATATCGGTCTATGGATAGTTAGCGTTCTCGGGGCGCATGATTTCGGATACATCACCGTAGACGAGGTGACTCGCAAACTGACGGGCACAATGGAAACGATTGGCAAACTGGAGTGCCATGAGGGCCATCTGCTCAATTGGTATAACATCCAAACCCTGGCTCCCCTGAAGCCACGCTACGTCTCCACCGTCGATAGCGGCAATTTACTTGGCGCCCTGTGGTGCCTCGACCACGGACTTGGGGTGTTGATGCGTGCGGAATTACTCGACAGGAGAGCCGTTGAAGGTTTGCGGGATGTCGGTGAAGCTCTGCGCCAGGCCATCGTGGCAGAGCGGGCCTCTGATGTGGATGCGAGTGCGTTACGCGAGCTGCTGCTGATATTGGAGGCTTCGCCAGACCGCATCGTGGACGCGATCAGCATGCTGCGCCGGGCGAAGCAAGGCGTCAGGGATCTAGCTCTCGCGGCTGGCGAATGTGACCAGGTTGGAGGGAGGGTGGCCTACTGGGCAAGCCAGATGCAGAGCCAACTGGGAGCCTGGCTGAGTATAGTGGATCGGTACCTCACCTGGATCGAAATCCTGGGTGAGAAGACAGCGGAAGAGGTTGCCGTGCTCGATCGGAGTGCCCTGCCAGCTTTCCGACAAGCTCTCCATCATGCACCTTCTCTTCAGGATCTCGCCAAGGGAGATCTTGCCGGGATGCAATTCCTCGAGGGGATCCGGAATCATGTGCCCTCCCACGGATCTGCCATCGCTCCATGGATCGATCGCCTTTCTAGGGCTCTGGATGAGTCGAAGTGGTTTGCCGGTGAAATCCTTGCTTCTGGCCAGCGACTCGCCCAGGCAGGTCGTGAACTATCCGAATCAATGAACATGCGCTTCCTCTATGATACCGACCGCCGACTGTTTTCGATCGGCTACAATGTCACTGAAGCACGGTTGGATCACGCCTACTATGACCTCCTTGCGAGCGAATCGCGTCTCGGAAGCCTCGTCGCCATTGCACGGGGAGACATTCCTGCCGAGCATTGGTTTGCTATGAGCCGACCCTACGCAGCCATCGGTCGTCACCAGGTGCTGCTCAGCTGGACCGGAACAATGTTCGAGTACCTGATGCCCCTTCTTTTCCAGCGGTCGTATGAGAACTCGCTGCTTGAGAAGGCGACGCGGGAAGCTGTGGCGGTCCAGATCGCCTACGGCCGCATGAACCGCGTGCCATGGGGGATTTCGGAATCTGCCTCTGGGGATCTTGACATCAACAAGACATATCAGTACGAGGCATTTGGCGTGCCGACACTTGGACTCAAGCGCGGACTGGCGGAGAAGACCGTCATCGCACCCTATGCCACCCTTTTGGCGATGAGTATAGCACCGCGGGAAGGCCTGCGAAATCTGCGGCGACTCGCTGATTTGGGCCTGCTGGACGAGTACGGTTATTTTGAAGCGATGGATTTCAGCCACCAGCCATCCCGCGAAGGGGAGCGCGGCGTGATCGTGCGAGCCTATATGGCCCACCATCAGGGAATGGGATTCCTGGCCTTGACCAACCTCCTCCACGGCAATACCATCCAGGACCATTTCCATGGCGACCCGCGCGTGCGCGCGGTTGAGCCATTGCTTCATGAACGCATTCCGCACATTTCACCGACGACCCAGACCTCGACGCGAGCGCGGATCTCTTCGGTTGCGGCCATCGGCGAGGTTGCGCCTTCGGTGAGCCAGTTTGAAACGCCCCATACCTCAACACCCAAGACACAACTGCTCTCCAACGGACGCTACGGCCTGATGTTGACGAGCGCCGGGGGTGGCTACAGCCGCTGGGGTGAGGTTGAGATCACACGCTGGAGGTCAGATCGGACCCGGGATCAGTGGGGAACCTTCTGTTACATCCGGGATGTAGAATCGGGCCACCTTTGGTGCAACACCTATCAACCGACCGGCGGGAAGGTGGAGGGCTATTCCGCCAACTTCTCTCTAGACCGTGCCGTGTTCCGACGTGTCGACAACGAGATCGAAAGCGAAACCGAGATTGTTGTCGCTCCGGACGATGACGTCGAGATTCGGCGACTGACGCTGATCAATCGGTCTTCCCGGACCTGCCAGCTTGACCTGACGAGCTACATCGAGCTCTCCCTTGCGCCGCACAACGCTGACCGACAACATCCGGCGTTCAACAAGCTGTTCATCCAGACTGAGGCGGTGCCCGAGGAGCACGCGCTCCTTGCCTTCCGCCGGCTTCGGCAGGACGGCGATCCGTCGATTTGTGTCGGACACCGATTCACCCTTGAAGAAGATGACAGTGAACCCTTTCGCTTCGAGACAGATCGGGCCCGATTCATCGGCCGGGGACGAACGCTCGCTGGTCCGATGGGGGCCTTCCAGGAGCCCGGGAATAGCCATGGTTTCGTCATTGACCCGATCCTCAGCCTGCGCCAGAGCCTGACGGTGGGCCCCGGCCGCCGTGTCCAACTATCCATGATCTTAGCCAGCGCCGCGACACGCGAACAGGTCTTGAGCGTGTTGAGCAAGTATGACAACCCCCATGCGATCGATCGAACAATGGATCTTGCGTGGGCTTCCGCCCAGCTTGAGTTGCGGCTTATGCGCATCCAGCCTGACGACGCACGCCGCTTTCAGCAACTGGCAAGCCATGTGCTGTTTCCTAATCTCCTTCTTCGCTCTTCTGTGGAACGCCTTGCCGAAAACCGGAAGGGCCAGTCTGGCTTGTGGGCCTACGGGATATCGGGCGACTTGCCGATTGCACTGGTCGTCATTGGTGAGGCGCAGGATCTAAGCCTGGTGCGTCAAATGTTGCAGGCGCATAGTTACTGGCGCATGCATGGGCTCACCACCGATTTGGTGATCCTGAATGAAGAGGTCCGCGGCTATGAGCGCCCGTTGCATGAACAACTCGACCGCCTTATCCAATCTCACTCGGCAAATACAGGTGTTGACCGGCCGGGGGGAATTTTCCTACGCAATGCGGATATGATGCCGGCCGAAGATTTGACGCTTCTGCGGGCGGTGGCAAGTCCAGTGATGATTGCTGCCCGCGGGAATTTGCCCCAACAATTGGGCGTGTCGCTTGAAACTCCCGAGTTACCCGAACGCATCGCCTCGAAACGCGACTCCCGCGATCCTTCTGCCGCGCTTCCGTTCTTGGAGCTGCCCTACTTCAACAGCATCGGTGGTTTCACTCCAGACGGGCGTGAGTATGCGATCTATCTGGGTCCGGGGATGAACACGCCCATGCCCTGGGTCAATGTCATCGCCAACCCGAGTTTCGGCACACTCATCAGCGAAACGGGGGCCGGCTTTGCCTGGCAGGGGAATAGCCAGCACAATCGGCTGACGCAATGGTCGAATGACGCCGTGATGGATCCCCCTTCTGAAGCGCTGTACATCCGGGATGAAGAAACCGCAGTCTACTGGACGCCATGCGCTTGGCCAATCCGTGAGGAGATGGCCTATCGGGCCAGGCATGGGGCGGGATACACGGTGTTCGAACACAACAGCCATGGGATTGAGCAAGAACTGACAGTTTTTGTGCCGGTGGATGACAAGGGGGGGGAGCCGCTGAAGCTCCAACGGCTGTTACTCAAGAACGATACCGCCAGGCCACGTAGGCTGTCGCTGACTTACTACGTCGAATGGACGTTGGGTGAGTTTCGTGAATCTTCCCAGATGCACGTCGTAACCAGCTGGGATGACGAAGTCGAGGCCCTTGTTGCTCGCAACTACTATCATGCTGATTTTGCGGATCGGGTTGCCTTCGCTGCTATCAGCCTGAGGGCGGAGTCCTACACCGGCGACCGCACCAACTTTCTTGGTCGCAACCGCTCAATGAAGAACCCGGTGGCGATGGAGCGAACACGGCTTTCTGGCAGAACAGGAGCGGGCCTGGACCCGTGCGCAGCAATACAGACAACCCTGCGATTGGAACCTGGCGAGCAAATCGAAATCACGTGCTTGCTAGGTCAGGCTCAGTCGCTGACCAAGGCGCGGGCGCTGGTCCTTGCCTACCGGGATAGCCCGGCGGTGAACGCTGCACTCGGCCAAACGAAAGCATGGTGGAACGATTGCCTCGGCACGATCCAGGTTCATACCCCAGACCTCGCTGTGGATATGCTGATCAACCGTTGGCTCCTCTATCAGACTCTTGGCTGCCGGCTCTGGGGACGCTCCGCCTTCTATCAGTCAGGCGGGGCCTTTGGCTTCCGCGATCAATTGCAGGATGTGATGGCACTGCTGTATGCGCAACCCGGGCTGGCGCGCGAGCACATCCTGCTCGCGGCAAGCCGTCAGTTCACAGAGGGTGATGTCCAGCATTGGTGGCATGCCCCGAGCGGCGCTGGAATCCGCTCGCGAATTTCTGATGATCTCCTGTGGCTTCCCTACGTCGTCGCTCACTACGTCAGAATCACCGGCGATCTTTCAATTCTGCGCGAGATCGTCGGGTTCCTCGATGCGCCCGCACTGGAACCGGACCAGGACGAGAGCTTCCAGTCGCCGGGAATCTCGTCGGAACACGCAGCGCTGTTTGAGCACTGCCAGCGCGCCGTCAGGCGCGGTCAGAGATTGGGATCTCATGGATTGCCACTGATGGGAACAGGAGACTGGAATGATGGGATGAATCTTGTGGGGGCCGGAGGCAAGGGGGAGAGCGTCTGGCTGGCATGGTTCTTGGTGGATGTGCTGAATGGGATGGCCGAGATGTCGGAACAGATGGGCCGGCCAGATCTGAGTCTGACCTATCGTCAGGATCGGGAAGCACTGATCGAGCGGATTGAAGGGTTTGCGTGGGACGGGGAATGGTATCTTCGCGCGACCTTTGACGACGGGACGCTGCTGGGTTCTTCGGCAAATGTGGAAGCGCGTATCGATTCACTGCCGCAGTCCTGGGCCTGGCTCAGCGCTGCTGGTGACAGAGATCGGGCAACCACAGCGCTAGAGTCAGCCTGGAAGCATCTCGTTCGCGAGGATGAGGGGCTGGTGCTCCTCTTCGAGCCGCCTTTTGACCAATCGGTTCCCTCACCCGGATACGTCAAGGGGTACCCGCCGGGTGTGCGCGAGAATGGGGGCCAATACACCCATGCCGCTGTGTGGCTGGCTATGGCCATGGCGCGGAGCGGGGATGGCACCCGCGCGGCGACCATGATGCGCATACTCAACCCGATTGAGCATGCGCGCGATCCGCAAGCTGTTTGGCGCTACGGCATAGAGCCCTATGTGGCCGCAGCCGACGTGTACCGCTTGCCCGGGCGGATCGGTCAGGGTGGCTGGTCCTGGTACACGGGTTCGGCAGCGTGGATGTATCGTGCCTGGGTTGAAGAGATTCTGGGACTCCAAGTGCGCGGAGAGACCATGCGGTTGACCCCGGTCATTCCTGGGTGGTGGGATGGTTTTCAGATGAGCTATCGCCACGGTGAAGCGATGTACGATATTCGGGTTGAGAATCCGGACCACTGCGAGCGGGGGATCTCCTGGGTGGAAATGGACGGGCGCCGGATGAAAGACGGGGTGATCCCCCTGGATCGGGATCTAGTCAAGCATCGAATAGTTGTACGCATGGGGGTCTAACGGCCAGCTTCACCCTCCAGGTCACGACCAGGGGGTCGCCAACCATCACCCGGACCCCCAGGGGAGCGGTCCGTGCGCTGAGAACGTCGCCGCCTTTCCCCCGACCCGGCGACCTCGTAGGGCCAGAGCACGATGACCGAGCCGAACTCGCGGTTCTTGGCCTGATGAATCGTCATAGCACGCACTCCTCGAGTTCGCACCCGGGGATACGCTCTCGATCGCTGATGGATGACTTCAACCTGCTTGCAGATTTCTGAAACAATGAATGTTAGCAGCCCCGTTGGGCGGCATCGCTGATCAAGCCAGTGCCGAAGGGCACAGTACTACATATGGTTCGACCTGGATGACCTGCGTGATGAACTGGAGTGGAGTGCGCAGCACAACCGCTCAGGCGAAAGCGTCCAGCAGAGCGCTGTGACTACCCGTGCAATGGAGAGCGCAACACACGGGGAGCGGGTAGAAATTGGTGCTCAGGGGCAAGGGCCGCGAGTCAGTAACTCTCAGGTCACTGATTGGTTTGACCTTGTGGCTCGTCTCTTCTTCGTTTACATCGGCTCTGGTAGCAACGTCTCTTGAGCGGAAGGATCTATTCGACCCGCGGGGTACTCTTTCGGAGGTGGGAACCGGAGAGGATCACGACGATTGCGATACTAGTAGATACTTCCGCGTGGAACAACGCCCAGGAAAGTCGGGTGGCAGCCTAAGAGCCTACCATTCGTGCATCAGATGCTACAATCTCACTACAGTGAGCATTCCGTAGCGGAGAATCCGGTTCAGCCCAAACGAAAAAGCCCGATTCTGAACTAGAATCGGGCATTATTCTGTGCACGCACCAGGACTCGAACCTGGAACCCACTGATCAACAGTCAGTTGCTCTACTAATCGAGTCATGGGTGCCCGTTGGCGGCAATGCGCAAGTATAGGACTTCAGAACTAAGGAACCTTAGCGATGGATGCAACGCGATTCGCCCTCTCGACCGCCTTAGTGGTGTCAAGAACAATCGAATGCCGCGGTGTCCACGCCGCCGGTCCTGCCATTTTCCTCGTGTTAAGTCTACTTACCTCATTAAGAGCATCTTTCCGATGAATCTCTGACCTCCATCAGTCGTCAGCTGGACGAGATACACACCGGTGGAAACCGGCCGGCCCTGATCAGAAGTTCCATCCCAATCAAAGAGATGACGTCCTCTCGCAAGGGGTCCGACGTAGAGTGTTCGCACCATGTCTCCCAAGATCGAATAGACGCGCAGACCGACCGTAGAATTCCAAGGGAGCCTAACCGGGATCGTTGTGGATGGATTGAATGGATTCGGGAAATTGTTTTCTAGTGCAAATTCCTTTGGTACTGCCTCCTCAACCAGGCCACGAACAGCGTCCTCGAGACCCACCGCGATACGGAAATGTGAAACTGGAGTGGCCGCTGTGAAGCGGTAGACTGGATCGGCGCGCAGGTCGACTGACAGGCTGTGGTCGTCATCGAACAAGACGACGACGTACTCATCTGGCACAGACGACACTCCGGCGAAAGAGAGCTGCACAGCGTGCTGAGGCTTCGCTCGAACCTCCATGTGCCAGGTTTCGAGCTCTCCGATCACCGGCCGCATATCGCTTGCAAAGGCACCACCATCCATACCCCATTCAGGATGATTGAAGTACGCTTCCGGAAGCAGATCCACACCCCGTGGATGACGGAAGTCAAAGTCATCCCGCCCCTTCTTGGCCCCGGGCGACACACCGAAGGAGACCAGCCGCTCAACATACTCCCCCACTGTCAGTTCCAGCTCGATTCTCCATGACCCCTCATCCGGCACTGCCTGCTTGAACAAACCCACCTCCTTGAACGGGATCACAAGTGACGCCGAGTTGCCAACGTTATCGTAGAGACATCCCTGATAGGGAGACAGGATATCCGGCATCGCAAAAGAACCCTCAAAGGTGTAGACGCCTCCGAGAACACTAGGTTGGTTTGCGGACTCAACGTCCGCCCATGCGACCGGGAAGGTGAATGGATTCGCAATGAGGTTCCACCCCGCATGGAGAGGAATCGCGACCGATGTCGAGGAATCCAGCGGCGCAGTTGGCACCGTTGTATTTATCACCAGCGGCCCCCGGTGCAGAAGCCAGAACGCGCGCCCGGGTGAGCAAGCAAAGGTGCTTGTTCCGTCGAAGGAAACCAGATACTCACTGCTGGCTCCGTTGTCCCAATACGCAACCCAGTCCTGATCCTTGGACCCCGACAGGAACTGGCTAATGGGGACGCCCGGCGCTCCTGGCAATCCTACGATTCGATAGTCGCTCGCCTGAAATTCAGAGTTTTGTTGATGAGACGGAAAGACAATCGTGTTCAGAAGTGTGTAAGTTGTGGGATAGATGATTCCTTCCACGACAAAGCCACTGTCGACATTCGCGATCCCCCCCCCGGGAGGGGAATTGATAACCAGAACTGTCCGTGGACCTTCAAAAGCGCCCGACCCAATGTTGAGAGCCACTGTAATCTGTGAGTCGCTGGCCACCGTCTCGTAGGTCGTGATGTTGTTGCCCAGGACAACTGATGTAACTCCCTGCAGGAACCCGGACCCTGATATCCGCAGGCTCAAGCTCTCTCCTCGTGCCCCATGAGAGGGCGAAATGCCTGTCACCTCGGGAATAGGATTGTTCACCTGGAAGCTATGGCTCTGACCGCTTTCGGCTCCCCCTGTCCGCAGAGCAAAAAGAACAGCCGGCCCGGCGTTCTGTACGGCCACGATGCGCTCGGCCAGCACTCCTTCCACAAATGGTGGTGTACTGCCTCCTCCTTGGGTCAGCCCCCCCGATGAGGATAGGTCTGCAGTTCCTGTGAACGATGTTGCGACGTTTGCGAATTCGTCGTGTGCCGTGATATGGATCTTGAAAGGAACCTGTACCACTTGTGTCCCGATAGCTCCACCCCCCACAGCCTCAATCAGGAAGGCATTCACCTGGGCAGGCAGGTTGGTGAGTTCAAAGCGTGCCGGGGTCGCTATACCTTGAGCGTAGGCCTCTACGGTGAATGTTCCGGCGA
>WOR8_10002376_pt1 | contig 18634 bp, 15 predicted proteins | sample DeeMarSeWOR38_10_FD_19890 | JGI IMG/M metagenome (IMG submission 19890)
TGGTGAACAAGGAGGTGCCCTCCCACTCGACGGTCGTCGGAATTCCCGGAAGGGTCGTCTTCCGGGAGGGGAACGTCTACCAGGACCCCACAGGGGTAGCCGGAACGCCTGATCCGGAAGGGAAGGCCCTGAAATGCCTGACCGAACAGGTAAGGGCGCTGGAGGAGAGACTGGACGACGTCATGAAGCGGTTCGACGAGGGAACGGACCTGCGGCGGGTGGGATCGAAGCAATGAAGATCACCACGAGAGGCCGGTACGCCGTCATGGCGCTCGTAAGCCTGGCGGAGGCGTCCCACGGGAACCCGGTCTCTCTGAAGGACATATCCCGACAGGAGGACATCTCGGAACTCTACCTCCAGCAGCTCTTCTCCCGCCTTCGCCGAAGGACCCTGGTCAAAAGCGTGCGAGGTCCCGGAGGGGGATTCATCCTTGCGCGTCATCCATCCGAGATCACGATCGGGGAGATTATCCGGGCCGCCGAGGGGAAGAATGCGCGCGTCGGTTGCCGAAGCTCCGGGCGCAAGTGCGGGATGATCGAACGATGCAAGACGCAGAACATGTGGGACACGCTGGAAATGCGGATCGACGAGTTTCTCGACGGCATCACGATCGAACACCTCTTCCTCCATCAGGCGGAGAAGCACAGGGAGGCGGAGGCGTGAGAAAGATCTATTTCGACCACAACGCAACCACGCCCGTCCATCCCGAAGTCTGGAAGGCGGTCGAACCGTACCTGTCCGAACAGTTCGGGAACCCCTCAAGTATCCACTGGGCCGGGAGAGACGTCCGCAAGGGGGTGGAGGACGCCCGCCAGGTGATCGCCACCTTCTTCAATTGCCAGCCGCTGGAGGTCGTGTTCGCAAGTTCCGGAACCGAGAGCGACAACCTCGCCATCAAGGGGATTGCGTTCCGGAAAGGGAACGAGGGAAAGCACATCGTCACTTCGCAGGTCGAGCATCCCGCGGTGATGAACGCCTGCCGGTTTCTCGAAGATCACGGGTTTCGCGTCACGTACGTCCCGGTGAACCGGTACGGGATCGTCGATCCCGAGTCGGTCCGGAAAGCCCTGACGCCGGACACGATTCTCGTCACCATCATGTATGCGAACAACGAGACCGGGTCCATCATGCCGATCCCCGAGATCGGGGCGATCGCCCGGGAAGCCGGCGTGATCATGCACACCGATGCCGTCCAGGCTGCGGGAAAGATCCCGATCGACCTCGGATCGCTCCCCGTGGACATGCTCACCTTTTCCGGACACAAGATCAACGCCCTGAAAGGTTCGGGGGGCCTCATTGTCCGCAAGGGGATCGAGATCGAGCCGTTGATCCACGGGGGCCACCAGGAGCGGGGACGCCGGGGTGGCACAGAGAATGTCGTGGGCATCATCGCCATGGGAAAATCGTTCCAGTTGTTGGGTCACGGAATGCAGGAGGAGGTGGACGAGGTCCGTCGCCTTCGGGACAAGCTCGAGAAAGGGCTCTTCGAACGGATCCCCGAGCTTGTTCGGAACGGGCACCCGACGGTGCGGCTCCCCAATACCGTCAACATCTCTTTCCGGTTCGTGGAGGGAGAAGCGATGCTTCTGAACCTGGACATGATGGGAATCGCATGCTCCTCGGGGTCCGCTTGCACCTCGGGGTCCCTGGAACCGTCGCCCATCCTCATGGCGATGGGGGCCGATCCCACCGACGCCCAGGGCGCCCTCCGCTTCAGTCTGGGATGGGGGAACACCGACAGCGACGTGGAGTTCGCCATCGACGCCATCGAGACGGTCGTGAACAAGTTGCGGGCCCTTTCCCCGCTCTATCCGGGCACGAGGGAGGCGAAGGCAAGATGAAGGGGAGGAGGATCCTGGCGGCCCTCAGCGGCGGCGTCGATTCGTCGGTTGCAGCCCTCCTTCTGCAGCGGCAGGGATGGGAGGTCATCGGCATTTCGATGGATCTGTACGACTTCTCGAAGGTGACGAAGGACCGTGCGGGCACCTGCTGCTCGCTGGATGACCTCTACGACGCGAGGAGAGTGTGCGACGCCCTCAACATCCCGTATTACGTGCTGAACCTGCGTGGCGAGTTCCGCCGCGAGGTGATCGACCCCTTCGTCCGGGAGTACAGTAGCGGGAGAACCCCCAATCCATGCATCCTGTGCAACGAGCACCTCAAGTTCCGGGCCCTGCTGCGGAAGGCGGACGAACTCGGGGCCGAGGGCGTGGCGACGGGGCATTACGCGGTCATCCGGAGGGAACCGTCGGGCAGATGCCGTCTTTATGCGGCTCCCGACGCGTCCAAGGATCAGTCCTACTTCCTCTTCTCTCTGGAGTCGGAGCGACTGCGCCGGATCTACTTCCCCGTCGGGGAGATGGACAAGGAGGAGGTCCGCAGGATCGCCGAAGAGGCGGGATTGCCCGTGTTCGAGAAGCGGGAGAGCCAGGATATCTGCTTCGTCACGGACGATTCCTACACCGAGTTCCTGAACCGGAGCGGGATCCAGGAGGAGGAGGGGCGGTTCCTCGACCGGAGCGGGAATGTCCTCGGCACCCACAAAGGAGTGCTCCGGTATACCGTGGGGCAGCGGAAGGGGCTCGGGATCGCGGCGAAAGAGCCGTTGTACGTTGTATCCATCGATGCGGAGAGGAACGAGATCACCCTGGGGACGGAGGACGAGACGCTCTCGACGTCCGCAACAGCCGGGCGCTTCTCCTTCGTGTCCGGCGCCCCCCCCGCGAAGGAGTTCCGCGCCACCGCCAAAGTGCGGTTCCGGCACCCGGGAGAGGGTGCAACCGTCCGTGTGGAGGGGGAACGCCTCAGGGCGACCTTCGACTCCCCGCAACGGAGCGTGACTCCCGGACAGGCCCTCGTTCTGTACGACGGGAAAGAGGTCCTCGGAGGCGGCTGGATCGAATGCGAAAACGCCTCAAGGTCCTGACCGTCGGCTGTAAGGCGAATTTCGCCGACTCCGCCTCCGTCGTCCGATTGGCCGTTGCCGAGGGATTCGAGATCGTTTCCCCCCCCTCGCCCGCGGACGTTGTGATCATCAACAGCTGCACCGTCACGCATCGGGCGGACCGGGACAGCCGGTCCCATGCGAGGCGGGCGCGTCGGGAGAATCCCGGGGCCACCGTCATCCTCACGGGATGCTACGCGCAAATGGCCGGCGCGGAACGGGAGAAGGTTCCCGAGGTGGACCACTGGGTCGGGACGGGAGCCCGGGAGGCGCCGGAAACCGAGGAGGGGTCCCTCGCAGCGATCCTGCGGGAGATTTCCGGAAACGGCCCAAGGGATGCGGCCCTTCTCTCCGACCACGCTGCGGATCTGTTGCTGGGACATCGTCGGACATATCTGAAGATCCAGGACGGGTGCGACTATTCCTGCGCGTATTGCGTGGTGCCTCTGGCCCGGGGGAGAAACCGGTCCGTCCCGGAGGGGGAGATCATCGCGAGAGCGGTGGACGCCGAAGGCGACGGGGCGCGGGAGCTTGTCCTCACGGGCATCCACATCGGACTGTACGGGGCCGATGACGCCAAAAAGGATGCCCTGCCCGGCCTGGTCATGCGGCTTCTCCGGGAGACGTCTCGCCTGCGTATCCGTCTGAGCTCTGTCGAACCCGGGGAAATCACCGCACGATTGATCGAGACCATGGCCGGCAATCCGCGGGTGTGCGACCACCTGCATGTTCCGCTTCAGAGCGGGTGCGACCGGACCCTCGCGCGGATGCGACGTCCCTACCGGTCTGTCGAATACAGGGAGGTCGTCTCCAGCGCAGCCGCCGGGATTCCGGGACTCTCCCTCGGTGCGGACGTCATGGTGGGGTTCCCAGGCGAGACAACGAAAGATTTCGGGGAGACGGTGCGATTTCTCCGGGATTTACCGGTGACATACCTCCACGTGTTCCCCTATTCGGCGCGTCCCGGGACGGAGAGCGCACGCCTGCACGATGACGTATCCTCCACAGAGAAGAAGAGGAGAGTCTCACGGCTTCTTTCGGAGGATTCCCGGATGCGCGATCTGTTCCTTTTACGGCAGGTCGGCACGACGGTGGACGTGCTTGCGGAAGCAGTGTCCCGCGGGGAGGAGGCGTTGGTGGGGCGCTCGGGGAACTACGCGGAAGTCGTCTTCCCGGGCTCTCCTTCCGGAATCGGGGAGATCCACCGGGTTGTCGTGGACGCCGTCCATGACGGGAAGCTTGTCGGGATACCCGTCTGAGCGAGATCACCCGGGTCCGTATGGGGAAGCATGCATATTCTTGAAAAGAAGATCGGGTACCGGTTCCGGGCCCCGGACCTGCTGGAGGAGGCGCTCCGGCATGCATCCACGGCGGAAGGAGGTGCGCGGAAATCGTACCAGCGCCTCGAATACCTGGGGGACGCCGTCCTGAACCTGTGTCTCGCGGAAGAGACGTACAGGACCTTCCCTTCCGCGGAAGAGGGTGCCCTGTCGAAGGCCCGATCCGCCCTGATCAACAACCGGAATCTCGTCCGGGTCGGGGAGGCGATCGGTGTGCCCGACGAGCTGAGGATCGACTCGTCCTTAAGGGGAAAGGGGGGAGGAGTGACCCGGAAGATGGTGGCCGACGCGGTGGAAGCGATCGCGGGGGCGATCTTTCTGGACGGCGGGTACGACGCGGCAAAACAGTTCATTCTCGCGCAGTTCTGGAAGGGGAAAGAGGTTGAGGGACTCATCGCGGGTTTCGACGCGAAAAGCCGGCTGCAGGAGTGGTGCCAGAAGCACCGTGAGCCTCTCCCGCGGTACCGGCTTCTATCCGTGAAGGGGCCGCCCCATTCCCAGATGTTTCTTGTGTCCGCGAGACTGCGGGACGGGAAGGAAGAGACGGGGAGCGGGAAAACCAAGAAGGAAGCGGAAATGGAGGCTGCAGAGCGCCTCCTGTCGGTGCTGGGCGAGGGGTAAGGAGATCCCGGAGGGGGTGTGATGACGTCCCGAGGTATGGAAGAGGAATCGCGACGTGGCGGGGGGACATCCGGCTTCGTGGCGCTCCTCGGGAGGCCGAACGTCGGAAAATCCACCCTGCTCAACCGCATTCTGGGGGTCCGGATCGCAATCGTCACATCCAAACCCCAGACCACCCGGGACAGGGTCGCCGGCATCTACACGGAACCCCGCGGCCAAATCATCTTTCTTGACAGTCCCGGCATCCACCGCCCGAAACGCGCGCTCAACGAGTACATGGTCCGAACCGCGGAGCGGATCGCGGCGGAGGCGGACGTGGTTGCCCACATCGTGGACGACCGGCTGCGTGTTGAAGGGGAGGAGGAAATGCTTGTTCGGGGGGTTCTGGAGAGGATTTCCGTTCCGCGGGTGATCGTGGTCAACAAGACGGACAGGATCGGTGAGGCAGAGGCGGACCTCAGGAGGAAAGAGCTGATGGAGGAGGGGTTGTACTCCCGCGGATTCCTGATCTCCGCAAGGAAGGGGTCCGGAGTGGAGGAGCTCCTCGAGTACCTCTTCGGAATCCTCCCGGAGGGCCCTGCATACTATCCGGAGGACGACCTGACCGACCTTCCCGTGCGGTTCATCGCCAAGGAGATCATCCGGGAGAAGCTTTTCGAGTTCCTGAGCGAGGAGCTCCCGTACAGCGTTGCCGTGTCGATCGAGGAGTTCCGGGAGGATCCGGAAAGGAACCTGATCCGGATCCGGGCGGAAATCTACGTGGAACGGGAATCCCAGAAGGGCATGGTCATCGGGCGGGGCGGGAACATGTTGCGGGCCATCGGGACCGCGGCAAGACAAGAACTGGAGAAAGAGACCGGCGAGCGGGTATACTTGGACCTGTTCGTCAAGGTCGTAAGGGACTGGAGCCGGAAGGAAACGATGCTGCGGCGGCTTGGGTATGCCTAAATCCGAGTTCACGGTCTCCCTTGTCGGGCGTCCGAACGTGGGAAAATCGACCCTCTTCAACCGGATCACGGGGAAACGGAGGGCCATCACCTACGGGGATCCCGGGGTAACCCGAGATCTTGTCTCCCTGCCGGCGGAGCATGACGGCAGGCGGTTCCGCCTGGTCGATACCGGCGGGTATCTGTCGGGGGAGAGGGGGGACATCCTCTCGAAGGTCCGCGGGCAGGTCCTTCGGGCGATCTACGAGTCCGACGCGGTCATCTTTCTCGTGGACGCGCGCGACGGGGTTCTTCCCCTCGACAAGGAGATCGTCACGATGCTCCGCGAGAGGGAGAAACGCTTCTTTCTTGCAGCCAACAAGGTGGACACACGGGAAGGGCAGGAGATGGCCACGCAGTTCCATGAACTGTCGGTCGATACGGTCTACCCGGTGTCGGCCGAGCACGGGACGGGTGTAGCGGATCTCCTCGACGCGATCGTCCCGCTCATCCCGGATTTCACGCCCGAGGACACCGGAACGGCGGAAGTCGTCGCGCGCGTTTCCGTCCTCGGCCGCCCGAACGTGGGGAAATCCACGCTCGTCAACACGCTTGTCGGGTACGAACGTCTGATCGCTTCGGAGATCCCGGGGACCACGCGGGACGCCGTGGACGTCCTGGTACAATACGGGAACAAGAGGTACCAGTTCATCGACACCGCGGGGATCCGTGCAAAGAGAAAGACCGAGACCGTCCTGGAAAAGTTCTCGGTGATCAAGAGCCTCGACGCACTGCGACGGTGCGACGTCGCGGTCCTGATGATGGACGGGCCGGGAGGATTGTCCCACCAGGACAAGCAGATCCTGCGGTATATCCTCCTCGAGGAGCGTGCGGTGGTCGTGGCGGCGAACAAGGCCGATCTCTGGGCCGGGGAGGAGGAGCGGCGGCAGGGGATCCGAAAAATCCAGGAGGAACTCGGATACGCATCGTTTGCGGCGGTGGTTCCGACGGACGCTGTCAAGGGGAAGGGGATCCCCCTTCTCTTCAAGAAGATCGAGGAAGCCTTCGGCAGTTTCCAGAAACGCGTGTCCACCTCGGCGCTCAACAGGATGGTGGCTCCCCTTCTCTATACCGTCCCCATCCCCTCCCGAAAGGGGAGGAACAGGCCGTTTTACATCACCCAGGTCGGCGTCATGCCGCCCTCCTTCACGCTGTTCGTCAAGGACCGAGACGGGATCCCGGATTCCTACACGAGATATCTCCAGAACAAAATCCGGGACCGGTTCGGTTTCCAGGGGTCACCCATACGAATCGTGTACCGAGAGCGATGACCCGAACGCTGGTGAGGATCGGAGAGGTCGCCAGGAAAGGCGCGTCCGGTTTCTTTCGCAAGCACGGGATGGTCTACAGCGCCTCCGTGGCGTTCAACCTGCTTCTGTCCTCCGTACCCATCCTGTTCCTGGTGTTCGGCGCAACCTCCCTTTTCCTCGAAACGAAGAATCTCCCGTTCGAGGAACTGGCGGATGTATTGAAAAAGACGTTTCCCTACGGGGCACAGGTCCTGGTTCCGACCCTGAAGGGGCTGTTTGCCTCGGGGGCGACGTTCGGGATCCTCGGATTCTTTCTCCTGGTCCTGTCCTCCTTTTCCTTCACGGATGCCGTTCACACGTCCCTGTCGGTCATGATCGAGGTCGGGGGGAAGAAGCGGCTCCGGAGCCGGGTGGTGGTCCACGTGGCGCTGGTTCTGTCCCTCACGATTCTCACCTTCTCCACGATTCTCGTCCCCCCCCTCTGGAAAGGCCTGTCCGTGATCACGTACGGCATGTCCGCCGGGCTGGATGCGGCGTTCCATCTGCTGCTCAAGGCGATCGCCACCGCCGTTCTTGCCGGGATCCTCATTGCCGGGGGAACGCTGAGCTACCGGTACCTGTCCCCGATCCGTGTGGGCTGGAGGAACGCGCTGGCGGGGACGTCGCTTTTCCTCGCCCTTCTTTATGTGATCAAGTGGGGATTTACTTTTTATGTTAAGAAAATCAGCAAGTTGAATGTAATTTACGGTTCCCTGTTCGGGATCATATGTTTTATAATCGTTGCATACCTCTTTGCAGCGGCCTATCTGTTCGGTGCCAGCGTCATCGGGGTACTGGAGCGGGAAAAGGGGGGGGAGTGTTCCCCGATGGAGGAGACCGGTGCAGCCCCGGATGAGACTTCTGGCGGCGATTGACGTCGGAACGAACACTGTCCGGATGCTGATATCCGCGCAAGAACGGAATCGGCTGCGCCCCGTGGCACGGAGGCGGCGGATCACCGGCCTGGGAAAGAGTCTCCGGGAGAGCGGTGAAATCGGCGGGCAGGAGTTTCGCGCTTCCCTCGAGGCCTTGCGGGATTTCCGGAAGGAGATGGACTCCCTGGGAGTCTCCCGGTACCGGGCGTGCGCAACGGCGGGGCTTCGCGAGGCCTCGAACAGGAACGCGTTCCTTGAAGCCGCGGAGCGCGAAGGGGTCCTTGTGGAGATCATCTCGGCGCGTGAAGAGGCCCGCAGGACGTGGGAGGGAGTGGCCGGGCGACTCCGCAATCGCGGTGCAACGGTGGTCATGGACATCGGGGGGGGAAGCACGGAGTTTATCGCCGGCCCGGGAGAAGACGACTCGGTCAGTCTCCCGATCGGGGTCGTCGTCCTCCTCGGTTCCTTCCGGTTGTCGGACCCCCCGCTTCCTGCGGAATTGCGGAATCTCGAATGCTTCCTGGGGGAACGGATCGCCAGCGGAGCGCGAAGGTGGAGAAGGAGAACGTTCCGGAGAATGGTCGGCACCGCGGGTACGTTCACGACGCTTGCCGCCCTCGAAATGAGGATGCGTACCTACCGTGCGGAAAGGATCGACGGGTTCCGGATGCCGGTATCCGCCGTCCGGCGGTGGGGGGATCGTCTCTCCGGCCTGACGGAAAAGGGGCGCCTGCGGCTGCCGGGGATGGAGAAGGGGCGCGAGCGGTACATCGTGCCGGGGGTGGTCCAGGCCCTGGCTGCCATGGAGCTTTTCGGACTGAAGGACCTTCACATAAGCGATTCGGGTCTCCTGGAAGGAATTCTCCAGGGGGTCGCGAACGGAAAGGAAGAACGTGGATGAACAACAAAGAGATGGAAGAAGGGTTGACGTTTGACGATGTGCTCCTGCTCCCCGCGGAATCGAAGGTGCTCCCGAAGGACGTGGACATATCGATTTCCCTGACGCCGGAGGTCCGGCTGAATATCCCGCTCCTCAGCGCGGCGATGGACACGGTGACCGAGGCGGATACAGCGATCGCCATGGCGCGGGAGGGGGGCCTGGGAATCATTCACCGGAACAACACGCCGGAGGAACAGGCGCACGAGGTGGACAAGGTCAAGAAATCCGAGAGCGGGATGATCTCCGACCCCATCACGGTGGGTCCCGACCAGAAGGTCCACGAGGCCCTGGAGGTCATGGAGAGATACCGGATTTCCGGCCTCCCCGTCACGAAAAACGGGAAACTCGTGGGGATCCTGACCAACCGTGACCTGCGGTTCGAGACCAATTTCGAGCAGCCGATCGAGAACGTGATGACCAAGGACCGGCTGGTGACGGTCCCCGTGGGAACGACGCTGGAACAGGCGAAGGAGATTCTCCACAAGAACCGGATCGAAAAACTGCTCGTGGTCGACCGGATCAACAACCTGCGCGGGCTCATCACGATCAAGGACATCCTGAAAATCAAGAAATACCCGATGGCCTGCAAGGACGACAAGGGGAGGCTGCGCGTCGGAGCGGCCGTCGGCGTCGGGGCCGGCTGGGAGAAACGGATGGACATGATTTTGAAGGCCGGTGCGGATGTCGTCTGCGTCGACACGGCCCACGGCCACTCCCGCGACGTGACCGACGCCGTCCGGTCGATCCGATCCAATTTCCGGGGTGTCCAGCTCATCGCCGGGAACGTGGCGACCGGAGAAGGAGCGGAGGCGCTCATCAAGGCCGGGGTCGACTGCGTGAAGGTGGGAGTGGGTCCGGGGTCGATCTGCACCACCCGGGTGATCGCAGGGGTGGGCGTTCCCCAGATGTCCGCGATCATGAAGTGCGCGGCCGTTGCGTCAAGGAAGAGGGTTCCCCTGATCGCGGACGGCGGGGTCAAGTTTTCCGGAGACATCACCAAAGCCATTGCGGCGGGGGCCTCGACGGTGATGATCGGATCCGTGTTCGCAGGGACGGACGAGAGCCCGGGGGAGATCGTCCTGTTCCAGGGAAGATCGTACAAGGTGTACCGCGGGATGGGATCCCTCGAGGCGATGAAAAAGGGGAGCAAGGACCGCTATTTCCAGACCCACGTCGAATCCGAGGCGAAGCTCGTGCCGGAGGGGATCGAGGGGCGGGTCCCCTACCGGGGGCCGCTCTCCGTCATGATCTTCCAGCTCGTCGGAGGTCTGAAATCCGGAATGGGGTACGTAGGGGCCAGGGATATCGCGGACCTTCAGAAGCGGGCGAAATTCATGCGGAGCACGGCGGCGGGGCTCAAGGAGAGCCACGTCCACGACGTCATCATCACGAAGGAAGCTCCGAACTACCGTCTGGAGTAGGCCATTGAACGAGAAGGTGCTGATCCTCGATTACGGGTCACAGTACACGATGCTCATCGCCCGGCGCGTCCGGGAGCTGAAGGTGTACTGCGAAATCCATCCCTGCAATGTCGGCATGGAGGCCGTCCGGGATTTTCGTCCGAACGGCATCATCCTCTCCGGCGGGCCCGCCAGCGTCTACGGGGAGAGCGCCCCCCGGATGCCGGCGGAAATCCTGGCGATGGGCGTACCGGTTCTCGGAATCTGTTACGGGATGCAGCTCATCGCCGACCTCATGGGGGGGAAAGTAGCGAAGGCCGTGGATCGGGAATACGGATTCGCCAACATCCGGGGACAGTGGGGGGACCCCCTGTTCCTCGGGATCGAGGAGTTCCGGCACAACAGGACGATTCAGGTGTGGATGAGCCACGGGGACCGCATCGAGGAGCTTCCGAAAGGATTCGTCTCGATCGCCCATTCGGAAAATTCCCCTGTCGCGGCGATGACGGACGAAGCCCGGCGCATATACGGCGTCCAGTTCCACCCCGAAGTGGCCCACACTCCCAGGGGAAAGGAGATCCTGGCGAATTTCCTGTTCCGCATCTGCGGCCTGTCTCCTCTGTGGACGATGCAGTCCTTCATCGAGGTGAGCATTGCCAAGATCCGCGAACTGGTGGGGAACGAGAAGGTGGTGCTCGGCCTCTCCGGGGGCGTCGACTCCTCCGTTGCCGCGGTTCTGCTGCACCGGGCCCTCGGCGACCAGTTGACCTGCATTTTCGTGAACAACGGGCTCCTCAGGAAGGACGAGGCCGAGGAGGTCCTGCACACCTTTCGCGAGGGAATCGGGCTCCGCCTGGAGTTCGTCGACGCGTCGGAGAGATTTCTTCGTGCGCTCGGGGGCATCTCCGACCCGGAGAAGAAGCGGAAGGTGATCGGCGAGGAGTTCATCCGGGTGTTCGAGGAGGCGGCGGGGAAGATCCCCGGGGTACGGTTCCTGGGGCAGGGGACCCTGTACCCCGATGTGATCGAAAGCATCTCGTTCAAGGGGCCGTCGGCAACCATCAAGTCCCACCACAATGTCGGAGGCCTTCCCGAGAAGATGCATCTGAGGCTTGTGGAGCCGCTTCGCGAACTTTTCAAGGACGAGGTGCGGGAGCTCGGCCGCGAGCTTTCCGTCCCAGACCACATTCTCGAGCGGCAGCCGTTTCCCGGGCCGGGGCTGGCGGTGCGGATCATCGGGCCGGTGACGGAGGAGCGGATCCGCATGTTGCAGGAGGCGGACGCCATCGTTCTGGAGGAGGTCAGAAGCGCCGGCCTCTACGAGTCGATCTGGCAATCCTTCGCCGTGCTCCTCCCGATCAAGACGGTGGGCGTCATGGGGGATGAAAGGACGTACGAGAACGTGGCGGCGGTTCGTGCGGTGCACAGTCAGGACGGGATGACTGCCGACTGGGTCCGCCTCCCGTACGATCTGCTCCAGCGGATCTCTACGCGGATGATCAACGAGGTCAAGGGGATCAACCGTGTCGTGTACGACATCTCCTCGAAGCCTCCAAGCACGATAGAATGGGAGTAGAACCGGGGGGAAAACCGGAACCGGCCGCTCCAGGGGGATCCTGTTGAAAGAGTTCGTCCACCTGCATCTGCATTCCCAGTACAGCCTCCTGGACGGGGCGATCAAGATCGACGACCTCGTTCGCAAGGTTGCCGGGATGGGGATGCCCGCCGTGGCCCTGACCGATCACGGGGGGATGATCGGCACGGTGGATTTCTACGAGAAGGCGATCCGTGAGGGGATCAAGCCCATTATCGGGACAGAGATCTACGTGACTCCGGGCTCCCACCGTGACCGCAAATCCTCGCCTGGCGAAGAACGGTCCCATCACCTGATCCTGCTGGCCGAATCGGACGAGGGATACCGGAACCTCATCCGGCTGGTGTCCCGTGCCCACGTGGATGGTTTCTACTACAGGCCCCGCGTCGACAAGGAGATTCTTCGCGAGCATTCGAAGGGGATCATCGCGACCTCCGCGTGCCTGCAGGGAGAGATCCCTGTTCTGCTCGCCCTGGAGGGGAAGGATCGGGCGGCGGAAGCCGTCGAGGAGTACAAGGAGATCTACCCGGACGGCCGGTTCTTCCTGGAGATCCAGGATAACGGGTTGCCCGCCCAGAACCGCGCGAACCCCGCGATCATCGAACTCGCCCGAAGGACGGGAACCGGGCTTGTGGCTACGAACGATTGCCACTATCTCGAGCGCAAGGATGCCCGGGTACACGACATTCTCCTCTGCCTGCAGACGGGAAAGGTCATCAGTGCAACGGACAGGATGCGGTTCGAGACCGACCAGTTCTACCTGAAGGCGCCCGAGGAGTTCGAGCGTGCCTTCGGGCACGTTGCCCCGGACGCCCTGAAAAACACCCTCATGATCGCGGAACGCTGTGACGTGAAGCTCGATCTCGGAAACAACAAGATCCCGGAGTTCCAGGTGCCCGGGGGGATGACCTCGGACCAGTACCTGAGGAAGCTCGGCTTGGAGGGGCTGGTCCGTCGGTTCCAGGAAATGAGGAAGCGGTCGGGGAGAATCGGCCCGGAGGAAGAGGAGACCTACCGGAAGAGGCTTGCGTTCGAACTGGCTGTGATCGAGAACACCGGGTTTTCGGGCTATTTCCTGATCGTCTGGGATTTCATCCGGTTTGCGAAGGAACAGGGGATACCGGTGGGGCCGGGCCGGGGAAGCGCCGCGGGAAGCCTTGTCGCCTATTGCCTCCGGATTACCGAGGTCGACCCCCTGGCATACGGGTTGCTCTTCGAGCGGTTTCTCAACCCGGAGCGGATCAGTCTCCCGGACATCGACTGCGATTTCTGCAAGGACCGCAGGGACGAGGTGATCCGATACGTGGAAGACCGGTACGGAAAAGAGAACGTCGCCCAGATCATCACCTTCGGAACGATGAAGGCCCGGGCCGCCGTCCGCGATGTCGGGCGGGTTCTCGAGATGCCGTACGCCGATGTCGACAAGATCGCGAAGCTCATCCCGCCGGACCTCGGCATGACGATCGAGAAGGCGCTTGCGGTCGAGCCGCGGCTTCCGGAGATGATCCGGGACAACCCGAAGGTCGGCGACCTCTTCGAGTACGCGAAAGGAATCGAAGGGCTGTCCCGCCACGCCTCGACCCATGCCGCCGGGGTCGTCATCGCGAACCGGCCGATCACCGAGTATGTTCCCCTGTACAGGAATTCGAACGGCGATATCACGACGCAGTTCCCGATGCAGCACATCGAGAAAGTCGGCCTGGTCAAATTCGACTTCCTCGGCCTGCGGACGCTCACGGCGATCCACAACACCAGGAAGCTGATCCTCGATCAGCGGGGGGAAGCGGTGGACGTCGACACCCTTTCCCTCTCCGACCCGGAAACCTACGCGATGCTGTCCCGGGGGGACACCGCCGGGGTGTTCCAGTGCGAAAGCCAGGGCTTCACGGACCTTCTCCTCCGGCTGAAGCCGGACCGGTTTACCCACCTCATCGACGCGGTCGCTCTCTACCGGCCGGGGCCCCTCCAGAGCGGGATGGTGGACGACTTCATTGCGAGGCGACACGGGCAGAAGGCGATCGAATACCAGCTGCCGGACCTCGAGGAAATCCTTCGTGACACCTACGGCGTCATCGTCTACCAGGAGCAGGTCATGCAGATCGCGGTTTCGCTCGGGGGGTTCTCCATGGGGGAGGCGGACGTCCTTCGCAAGGCCATGGGGAAAAAGGACGCGGCGCTCATGGAAAAGCAGAAGATCCGGTTTTTCGAGGGGGCGAAAGGGAAGGGTATATCCGGCAAAAAGGCGGCTGCCATCTTCGACCTCATGGCTCAGTTCGGCGAATACGGCTTCAACAAGTCCCACAGCACGGCGTATGCGCTTCTGGCCTACCAGACCGCCTACCTCAAGACCCACTACCCCGTGGAGTTCTTCTGCGCCCTGATGACCTCCGAGTCGGGAGACACCGCGAAGATCATCCGGTACATGGCGTACTGCAGGGAGCGCAGCATCCCGGTTCTCCCTCCGGATGTCAACGAATCCCGCTTCGCCTTCCACCCCTCCGGGCCCGCCATCCGGTTCGGGCTCTCGGCGATCAAGGGAGTGGGTGCGGCCGCCATCGAGGTCATCGGGGAGGCCAAAGGGGAGGAACCGTTCGCCTCTGTGGAGGATTTTCTCTCCCGGGTGGACCTTCGCAAGGTGAATAAAAGGGCTGTCGAGAGTCTGGTCAAGGCGGGAGCCCTCGACTCGCTCGACCTCGACCGGGGGGGGGTGTTCGAAAGGCTTCCGTCTCTGATGGAGGCTGCCCAGGAGTCGGCACGGAGGAAAGGATCAGGACAGTACGCCCTTTTCGGAGGAACGGTCGCACCCCCCTCCGCGCGCGAAACGGACAGAAAGCCGTCCTCCCTCACATGGAGCAGGCGGGAACGGCTGGTAAACGAGCGGGAGGTGCTCGGGTTCTACATCACCGGCCACCCCCTCGACGAGTACGCAGGCGAGATGGAGCTGTTCGCCAACGCCACCTCGTCGCGGATTGCCTCCATGGTTTCGGGTGCAGAGGTGAAAATCGGGGGGATCATCAGCTCCCTGCGGCAGAAGACGACAAAACAGGGCAGGAAGATGGCGTATCTCCAGTTCGAGGACCTGGAGGGAGTCCTCGAGGTGATCGTGTTTCCGGAAGTCTTCCAGCAAAGCCGGGATGCCCTGACATGCGGCGGACCGGTCTTCCTCGTCGGGCGGGTGGAGGCGGAGGAAAAGACCGCCAAGGTCGTCGCGACGGATATCTTCAGGATGGAAAACGTCCGGGAACGGCTTGCCCGTTCCGTCCACTTTCAGATCTACACCGACAGGATGACGCCCGCGGATATCCTTGACCTCCGGAAGATGCTCGAGCGGAACGCCGGTGAGAAACGGGGGTTCCTGCATCTCGTGCGCGAAGGGGCGTACGAGGCGGTTCTTGCATTGCCGGACAGTCTGGGCGTTGCACCGTCGCTCACGCTGGCCCGGGAATTGCGGGTCCGGTTCGGGTACGACGTTTTGCGCCTCCACTGACGATGGCCGGAAACGGATCTCCCGAGAGGGCCTGGCTCGTCTGGGCCCAACGAAAACGACGTCGGGTCCCGGGAGCCCCTCCCCCCGTCGACCTTCTCGAAGAGCTTGCGAGCCTCGTGAAAGCCGCCGGCGGGATCGTGGCGGGAAGTCGCACCCAGCTTCTTTCCTCGGAAAATCCGGCAACCCTGATCGGCGCGGGGACGCTGGAAAGCCTGAAGGACACCGTCCGGGTCCACGACGTTAACCTCGTCGTCTTCCAGAACCTCCTCCGGCCGAGCCAGCAGGCCAATCTCGAACGGGAGCTGGAAGTAAAGGTTCTGGATCGCCGGGAGATCATTCTGGACATCTTCGCCCGCAGGGCGCGCAGTCGGGAGGGGAAGCTCCAGGTCGAGCTCGCCCAGCTCTCGTTCCGGCTGGGGAGACTGATCGGCGGCAGGAGGGACCTGTCCCGCCTCGGAGGGGGCATCGGGACGAGGGGACCCGGGGAAAAGAAGCTCGAGGAGGACCGGCGAAGAATCCGTACCCACATCCGCCAGATCGAGCGCGACCTTCTCACCGTGAGGCGGACTCGGACGCTTCACTACCGCAGACGGAAGCAGGTGGGATTTCCCGTCGTTGCCCTGGTGGGATACACCAACGCCGGGAAATCCACCTTGTTCAACAGGCTTACCGGTGCCGATGTCTACGTGGCAGACAAGCTGTTCGCAACGCTCGATCCTACAGCGCGACGATTTCCGCTTCCCGGGGGCGGAGCGGCGATCCTGGTGGACACCGTGGGGTTCATCCACGACCTGCCGGACGAACTCCGAGAGGCGTTTCTTGCCACACTGGAAGGAATCGGGGAGGCCGACCTTCTCGTACATGTCGCCGACGGGAGTTCCGATGGGATGGAAGACGCCATCTCGTCCGTCGAAGGGATTCTTTCCAAGCTCGGAGTTTCCGGGAAACCTCTCCTGCTCGCCGTCAACAAGTCGGACCTGACGGGGGTTGCGGGGTGGAGCCCCCAGGGAGCGCTCCGGATATCGGCGAAGACGGGCGACGGGATCCACGCGTTGCTCAAGGAGGTGGAAGGAGGGTTATGGCTGCACCGTTCGGCAAGGAGCGGTTCGACCAGGCACGGCTGATCAACATCGCCAACGGACTCACCGCCATGCGCGTCCTGCTCGTGCCTCTGTTCGCCTACCTGTTGATCTCCGACCGGGCGCGGCTCGCGCTCCTGGTCTTCGTCCTTGCCGGGACCAGCGACATGCTGGACGGGCTGTTGGCAAGATGGCTCCGCCAGAGGACAGTCGTCGGGTTCTACCTCGACCCGATCGCCGACAAGCTGCTCATGGCGACGTCATTCGTGGTGCTCGCCCTCCTGAACATCGTGCCCGTCTGGCTGACGATCATGGTGATCAGCCGCGACATCTTCATCCTCATCGGGAGCCTGCTCTACCTGCTTCTGCTCGACTCGGAGGACATCGCGGCCACGGGGATGAGCAAAGCGAATACCGCAATGCAGATCCTGACCGTGATCTTTTTCCTTGCAAGCCGGGCGTTCCCCGGAATATGGCATCTCACCCCGGCGGGATCCGAGTATTGGGTGACGGGGACCATCATCGGACTGTGCGCCCTGTCGACATCCGTATCCGGGCTCCAATACCTTCTGATCGGGATCCGGAAACTCTCCAGTGCCTGAAGGTCCTGCAGCGGGAACCCGACGGCTGAACCGCCCCGGGGTCCTGGTGGAATCCGTTGCCCGCGATTCCGTTGCGGAACGCGCCGGAATAACCGCGGGAGACGCGATCCTCTCCGTGGAGGGAGAGCCCGTTTTCGATCTCCTGGACCTCCATTTCCTGACCAGCAGGAGACGGTTTCTCCTCCGGTGGGCAACGAACCGGGGGGAGAAGAGGGAGAAGGTCATCCGGACCGGTGGAAACCCTCTTGGGGTCTTTCCGGAACCGGTCCGGATCCGGCGGTGCCGGAACCGATGCATTTTCTGCTTCGTCCACCAGTTGCCGAAGGGGATGCGCAGGAGCCTGTACATCAAGGACGAGGACGTTCGTCTTTCCTTCCTGCACGGGCAATACGTTACCTTTTCCGATATTTCCGAGGAGGAAGTCCGGAAGATCATCCGATACCGTCTCTCTCCTCTTTACGTCTCCATTCACACGACGGACAACGTGCTGAGAAGGAGGATGCTCGGAAACCCCCACACTGCCGAAGTGATGCCGGTCATGCGCCGCCTCGTCGAATCCGGCATCGTTCTCCATGGCCAGATTGTCGTGTGCCCGGGGATCAACGACGGGTCGGAACTGGAGCGGTCGCTCGTTGCGCTCTCCGGGCTGCGGCCCGGGCTTGCAACCGTTGCCGTGGTGCCGGTGGGGCTCACCTCCCACCGGCGCGGCCTCCCTCCTCTCAGGGCGGTCTCCCGGGACGAGGCGAGGGCGACGCTTTCCCTGCTCGCCCGGTTGCGCCGTTCTCTGGACGATCGGGACGCGGAACCCTTTGCGGTTGCCGCCGACGAATATTACCTGCTGGCGGGGGTCAAGATCCCCGGACGGGCCGCGTACGGGTCCTTCGCACAGATCGGCAACGGCGTAGGGCTTCTCAGGAAGCACCAGGATGCTTCGCGGGCTCTCTTCCGTCGGAAACATTGGAAACGGGCGACTGCGGGGGGCACGGTTGTAAGCGGTGTTTCCCCTCGCTCTTATATAGCTGATTTTCTGAAGGTATTTTCAGAAAGGGCAGGCGCCAGGTTCGTCCACTTGCCGGTCGAAAACCGCCTCATGGGAAAAAGCGTGACCGTCACGGGACTTCTCTCGGGGGGAGATATCCTGTCCGCCCTGAAGGGCACAGGGGCTTCACGGGTCTACCTCCCCTCCGTCTGCCTGCGGGAAGCGGGGGACCTTCTTCTCGACAATCTCTCCCCCGGAGACATCGCCCGGGAGACGGGCGCGACGGTGCACCTGTTCGAACCGACCCCACAAGGATTCTATGAAACGGTCTGCAACGTTACGGAATCTATATTTTAATTGACATTTTGGGGAGGGTCCTGCTAACTATAATACTCTCTATGGCCTTGAGGGCGATTAGCTCAGTTGGTTAGAGTACCTGCTTGACATGCAGGGGGTCACTGGTTCAAGTCCAGTATCGCCCACCATTTTCTTTTCCC
>WOR8_10007198_pt1 | contig 18633 bp, 19 predicted proteins | sample DeeMarSeWOR38_10_FD_19890 | JGI IMG/M metagenome (IMG submission 19890)
AATCGTGACTTCATACATATAAATCGGTTGTTTTTCCGGCCGCACGTAACAGTTTTGCGAATTTGAAAAGATGTACTCGGAAGATATTTTAGATTTTAAATAATCTTTCATGATTTCCCATCCGTAAACGCTTTGATCGCTGATGACATTAGGACGGTTGATCACGATGAATGAAATCTGGGCCAACAATTCCTGATAGGATTTCCAAGTGTCGATCTCAAGAAACGCATCCATCCCCATAACCAGGTAGATCCGGGAATCTTCAGAGAGACTATTCTTAAAAAAATTGACGGTATCGATGGTATACGAAGGACCGGAACGTTTCACTTCAACGTCGGAAATCTTAAGACCGGGGGTATCTTCAATGGCACGATTGAGCATTTTCAGGCGGTCGGCGGCATCCACCACCTCACCGGGCATCTTATGCGGCGGCAGCGCAGCCGGAATTAAAAACAATTCATCCAGATCAAAGCCTTCTTTCACCTCCACCGCAACCCGAAGATGTCCGAAGTGAATTGGATTAAATGTTCCGCCGAATAATCCTATACGCATTACTTGGTATTCGCCAAAGGGTTGACTCGCTAAATCATCAATCGCAAATTACAATCGGATATAACCCTGAATGAGCGAAAGTCGAGGGTGCCCCAGCTTCAAGGCGTCCAAGGGTGAAGCTGTAGTCGCCTACCGCAATCCCTTGGCAACGCAGAAGATGGGGTGCCATCGGCTTTCCCGCAAGGGTAAACAAAATGGGATTTAAAATCGACATTTACAACTCACTTACAGAGCAAATAAAACAATGTGTCCTAAATATGAATATTGTGCGTTAAATCAAGAAAATAAAAATCTATCCCATTTTGTTTACGCTCAATTGGGGTATAACGTTCATTAGCATAAACATTGAGCTATTATCAAACACGGGGTTACAATTATCAAGACATATCCGCTAATGATCAGAGGGTTGATCCAATAATTGGTTGATCTTCAATAAAAGTTTATCGACGCCTTTTTGAGTAACGGCTGAAATTAGGGTAATCGGCATTCCTTCGACGGCTGCCAGAAATGCAGATGCCTTTTGATCCGTACCTGGTAAATCCATTTTGTTCAAAACAACAATTCTAGGTTTTTTTACTAGAGTCTGGCTGTAAAGAGCCATTTCGCGCTTGATGGTTTCGAAATCTTGGAGGGGGTTTGCCGGATCAATGCTGGATGCATCAATAAGGTGAACCAAAATCCGGGTACGTTCAATATGGCGCAGAAAGCGCGTACCGAGACCGGCCCCATGGTGGGCGCCTTCAATTAAACCGGGTATGTCCGCCACCACAAAAGGCTCCCCTCTGCCGCTCTGCACCACGCCCAGAATCGGGGTTAGGGTGGTAAATGGATAATCTGCTACTTTGGGTGTGGCTGAGGATATAACACGGATAAGGGTGGATTTTCCGGCATTGGGCAAACCGACAAGTCCAACATCGGCAAGCAGTTTCAACTCGAGTTTAAGTTTCAGAAATTGACCGGCCTCACCGGGTTGTGCATATCGTGGCGTTCGGTTTGTAGAACTTTTGAATCGAAGATTGCCGAGACCTCCGCGGCCGCCTTTGGCAACTACGAAAACGTCGCCGGGCTCGACAATATCTTTAATGAGGGTGCCGGATTCTGCATCTCGGACTTGAGTTCCCGGTGGTAACTCAATGACAAGGTTCTGGCCGTTGCGTCCGGTTTTTTGCTTTCCTTGACCGTGGGCACCGTTGGGGGCTTTAAACTGACGTTTGAATCGAAATGGATACAGCGTGCGTCTTCGCGCGCTACATTTTAGGACAACGTCCCCGCCTTTTCCTCCGTCGCCTCCGTCCGGACCACCGCGGGGCACGTATTTTTCACGCCGGAAGCTGACACATCCTCTGCCGCCGTCGCCGGACTGGACGGTAATAACGGCTTCATCAATGAATTTCACTCTGCATAAACACTTACTTTTTTGCGCGAGCGTCCCTGTCGTTCAAAGGCAACCATGCCGTCGATTTTGGCAAACAGCGTATAGTCCTTTCCCACGCCAACGTTCACACCGGGATGGAATTTGGTGCCCAATTGACGCACAATAATATTGCCGGCTCTCACCTTTTGGCCACCAAAAATCTTAACACCACGTCGTTGCCCATTACTGTCACGACCGTTTTTTGAACTTCCGCCTGCTTTTTTGTGGGCCATGATATATACCTCTATATAATCGTTTCAAAATGTTACTTTGGTTAGTTATGTTTGAAATTTTTATTTTTCCTCTTGATCAGTCTCTTCTTTCTTGGTTTCCGCTTTTTGAGCGACGACTTTTTCTTTGTCTTCAGGTTGGATCTTCTCGCCACTCTTTGATTCCTTGGCCTCAATATCGTCGATTTTTATCGCGGTAAACGCCTGACGATGACCCTTTTTGCGGCGATATCGTTTGCGCCGTTTATACTTGAAAACAATGATCTTTTTAGCCTTGCCCTGTTCGACAATATGACCTGTAACCGAAACACCTTTCACCACCGGCCGCCCGATATCCACGTGCTCTCCGTCCGAAAACATCAATACCCGCTCAAAAGTCACGGGGCTGCCGACTTCGCCGGCAATTTTTTCGACTCTTAAAATCTCACCTTTTTGAACTTTATATTGCTTACCACCTGAATTTACTACCGCATACATCGGGTCGGCCTCCTGTAGGCTGATATTTAATTATGGTTTCAAAACTCGTAACTATTGTACTTTATGTGTTATTTGTCAAGAAAAATTTGAATCGGATGTCAACAATAGACATATCCGGAAAAAAACCTATATTTAATCATGGACCCAGGCGGGATCGGCTTTACAAAACTGCCCGCCATGACGTAAAGGTATCTGAACCGGTAATCAACTTTAGCGTGTGCTTTGGGGAGGCGCAATTGAGTACAACGACAAATCATCAGCTTATTCATTGGGATACAGCATCCAAGAAGGCAATGAAAAAGGATCTGCTGGGCGAAGAACCGCTTTCGATTCGTATTCAGGGCAATCCATATTCAGTGGTGATGCGCACGCCCGGAGATGAAATTCCGCTGGTGGCCGGCTTTTGCCTGACAGAGGGAATCATTGACACACCGCATGATTATACTTCGATCGCATTTTGCGACGGTGAAGATACCAATGTCGTTGCTGTGACCTTAAATCCGTCCCGAAGAGAGCAAATTGCCGGCATTCTTGACCGGCGCGGCTTTATCAGCCAGTCCAGTTGCGGCTTGTGTGGGAAAGAACTGGTCAAGGATCTATTTCAAATCATTCAACCACTTAACGACGATATCCGCATTGACATCAAAAAAGCGCTTGCATGTCTCGAAACGCTTGCGCAGCACCAACCATTGCGCAAACAAACGCGCGCCGCGCATGCTGCGATTTTATATAATTCCAATTTTAAGCAACTTGCGAAAGCAGAAGATGTCGGCAGGCACAATGCCCTCGATAAGGCTATCGGAATGGCGTTTCTCGACCGCACACTGGATCAAGCCGCTCTGCTCATTCTGTCGTCCCGAATCAGCTACGAGCTGGTCCAAAAAGCCGCCCGGGCCCGAATTCCCGTCATTCTTGCCATATCAAGGCCAACTGCGCTGGCCGTTGATCTGGCATCTGAATTAAATATCACTCTGGCCACATTAGCGGATGGCCCTGGATTATACATCTTCTGCGGCGCGGAAAGATTAACTCAATAGTAAATACGACACCGTCTGTTTGCGGTAAGGGCAATCCTCGCTGTATGTGGTTTCCGGAATGATAACCCTGGCTAAGATCTGACCGATCCCGATGAGCACTCTCACGTCGGCCCGCAATCAGGGAGTGTCGATACGCTTTCGGAGGTTGATTCCACTGGCTGGGAAGCAGCCAACGTGTCTTTTTCAATCGGTTTAAAGCGCGCAGATATTACGTCAAAAATCGGTTTGATTGATAAAAACAGAATCAACAATGCACCCGCCCACTGTCCCCACAGGGGAACCACTTCAGACGCCTGTCCCACCACCGCCTGGGCCGAAATACCCCAATAGGAGTAAATTTCATCCACTATCAGCCCGAACAGCACGCTGCACACGGCAATGGAGGACAGATAAATGGCCGTCGCCCGTTTTCCCAATGTTCCGATCAACACGGTCAACGATGCGATATTTGTGGCTGGACCAACCAGCAAAAAGACCAATGCCGCACCGGGACTGACCCCCTTGAGGATCAGGGCCGCGGCAATTGGGGTAGAGGCGGTGGCACAAATGTACAAGGGCACTCCGACTGCCAGCATGATCAGCATGGCCGGCAAACCGGAACCCATATATCGGTTAAATATGTTATCCGGAATCAGAACCGTGATGAGTCCGGCCAATAGAAGCCCGAACAGAAACCAGCCGGCCATGTCTCGCCAGAGATCACCAAAGGCAAAACCAACGCCGGCTTTCAATTTTTCAAAAACCGTATGGTGCTGGCCGTGTTCATCAGGATCACAATCCGTGCCGTCGCAGCACCCATCAACGGGGCAGCTTAGGTCCACGGAAATCGCCTCTTTTTCCGTTTCGAATGAGAAAAGATTTTCAGCGATTCCTGCTGTTGCAGCGGTGATAAACGCGACAACAGGCCGTATCACCGTCATGATTGGATCCAAGAGCGCATAGGTAATCAATATAGAATCTACACCGGATTCGGGGGTTGAAATCAAAAATGCTGTTGTGGCTCCGTTGCTTGCCCCTTGTTTCCGCAGCGACACGGCTGCCGGTAGCGTACCGCATGATCACAATGGAATGGGAATACCTAAAATAGCCGCTTTGAAAACGGATGCAAACCGCCCTCGACCCAGATGGTGAGCAACTGTGGTGGGATTGAGAAAAACGCGTAATAAACCGCTGACAGCTAAACCAAATACAATGTATACCGATGCATCAAGCAAAAGGTGCCATGATGCCGATAATACTTCAATTATAAAGTTCAAAACTCTATTTTACACTCCTCGTTTTGTTTTAATATGATCCAATCCAACATTCAAGAGCTCCGCCACATGGACATCATCCAACGAATAGTAAATGATCTGTCCATCTCTGCGGCTTTTAACCAGCGATAGGTCTTTCAGCCGTCGCAGTTGATGGGATACAGCCGATTCGCTTAAACCAGTGAACGCCGCCAGATCACAGACGCACATTTCCACCGTTCGAAGGGCCATGACGATCTTGAGGCGGCTTGGATCTGCTAAAACGTTGTAGGTAAGTGCCAGGCGGTTAAGCTCACGGTCTGAGATAATTTCTTTACGCGCACGTTCGACCCGTTCGAGGTGAACCACTCGAATTCGGCACCCGTCTTCCTTCAGGATTTTGGCTTTGAGATTTCCCATCATCTAACTCTTTTATATCTGAGCATTTGTTCATATATTATAGAACCCGTGAATGAAATGCAAGATTTTTTTACCTTAAAGTCAAACTCTAACATATATTTAACAATTGCCTAACTTTATGATAACAAGCAAACCATAGATATAAACTCATTGATAAAAATTGTTAAATTTGTGTTAATTATACAGAACGACATAATTCATTGCGAATACATACACAGCGTTTTGCATGTATACCCTTATCTGTTGGTATTTTCAGCCGAATGCCTGAAAGCATAATGCGCAAATTATTATGACGCTGTCTATAGTACCGCAAAAATGGGAATTGCCCATTGAGTCTCACCATTTCCAAAATAAACGACGCTCAGTTTGGGCAGGAATAAGCGACAACTATGGCGAAAGAACGAATATTAGTGGTGGACGACGAAGAAGATATCCTCGAGCTGGTAAAATACAACCTGGAAAAAGAAGGATATCGAGTAACCGGGGCATTGTCGGGTGAAGAAGCTCTCAAAAAAGCCCGGTCAAATGAATTCGATTTAATCCTACTGGATCTTATGCTTCCGGGGATTGACGGGCTCGATGTAGCCAAGTCATTGAAAAATGAGCAACATACCCGTGATATTCCCCTCGTTATGCTCACGGCCAAAGGCGAAGAGGCCGATGTGGTCACCGGCCTGGAACTGGGAGCTGACGACTATGTTACTAAACCTTTCAGCCCCCGTGTTTTAATTGCGCGGGTTCGGGCTGCCTTGCGCCGCCGAAACCGCAAACCGGATGACAATTCGGCTGTGATCCAGATCCATGATTTGGAAATCCATCCCGGCCGACGCAGTGTGCTGGCCGACGGGAAACCTGTTGATTTGACGTTCACCGAGTTTCAGGTGCTTTATCTTCTGGCGCGACGTCCTGGTTGGGTGTTTACGCGCTCCCAAATAGTGGATGCAGTGCGAGGCAGCGATTACCCGGTTACCGATCGCAGTGTGGACGTTCAAATCGTCGGTTTGCGAAAGAAACTCGAATCCAAAGGCAACTACATTGAAACCGTTCGCGGCGTTGGCTATCGGTTCAAAGAAAAACCATGAAAAGACGCAAGCAACTGATTTGGCAAATATTTCCATCCTATTTGCTTATCACTCTCCTTTCGCTCCTGGCTGTCAGCTGGTACGCCTCCAGTTCAATGCGCCATTTTTTCTTGGACCAAATCGCAACCGACCTTAAAACTATAGCACTACTGGCAAAAAACCAGATTATCAACCACCTGATCCCGTTGGACGCACCATCAGTGGATTCGATATGCAAGGTAATTGGAAAGGATTCCGAAACTCGCATCACCGTCATTTTGCCGACAGGGCAAGTCATCGGTGACACCCGAGAAGTACCGCAGCACATGGACAACCACGCCAATCGACCTGAAATTGTCCAGGCACTCAGGGGTGACATCGGCAAATCTATCCGATACAGCAACACACTACGCCAACAAATGATGTATGTGGCCACCCCATTTGTAAAGAATACCACCGTTGTGGCGGTGATACGAACGGCGATTCCCGTGACGTCAATTGACCGTGAATTGAGATCCATCCAGATTAAAATAGCACTGGGCGGTTTTCTAATTGCATTGATTGCTGCCGGCATTAGCCTGCTGATATCCCGCCGCATTACCCGCCCGATCGTGGCGATGCAAAAAGGTGCCGATCACTTTGCCCGAGGCGACTTCGGCCACCGGCTGCCGGCTCCTGATTCTGATGAAATGGCCGGCTTGGCCGAAGCGCTCAACCAGATGGCAACACAGCTTGACAGTCGCATCAAAACCATCATCCGCCAACGCAATGAGCTTGAAACCGTGCTTTCCAGCATGCTGGAAGGTGTCATTGCCGTGGATAACCAAGAACGAATCGTATCTATGAATAGGGCCGCGTCCGAGTTGTTTGAGTGTGACCTTTCCAAATACCAAGGGCGTGACCTTCGGGAAATCATCCGAAATTTGCACTTGCAGCAATTCGTGCACAACGCGATTTCAAGCCAAGAACCCAAAGAAGATGACATTATTTTGTATCAAAATGGCGAACGGACCCTGAACCTTAAAAGCTCTCCCCTTTTAGATGCCGGCAAAGAACCTATCGGAACACTGATCGTTATCAACGACGTCACTCAGCTGCGGCGTTTGGAGAACATGCGACGCGACTTTGTTGCCAATGTTTCCCATGAGATTAAAACCCCTCTGACTGCCATAAAGGGTTTTGTGGAAACCCTGTATCAGGGAGGCGTGGACAAACCCGAAGAAACCCAACGATTCCTGGGTATTGTCAATAAACATGTCGATCGCTTAAACTCGATCATCGAAGATTTACTGTCGCTTTCCCGCATTGAACAGGAAGGGGAGCGCGACGCCATTCAATTTAGAACGGGCCGCATTAAAGATATTTTCCAGTCCGCCCTTCAAATATGTCGTCCCAAAGCCGATGAGAAAAAAATCGTTATCAATTTGGTCTGCGAACAAGCACTGTCGGCCCAATTCGATTCCACGCTTCTTGAGCAAGCCGTGGTCAATTTGCTGGATAACGCCATTAAATACAGCGATTCAAACAGTATCGTTCATCTGAAGGCCGAGGCCGACGATACGCAAGTGAGGATCCGCGTTGAGGATCAGGGCAATGGAATCGCCAAAAAGCACCTTCCCCGGCTATTTGAGCGCTTTTATCGCGTCGACAAAGCACGCAGCCGCACGCTGGGCGGCACCGGTCTGGGCCTGGCCATCGAGCATATTGCCCAGGTTCACGGTGGGCGTGTGTCGGTTGTCAGCGCTCTCGGAAAGGGAAGTACATTTACGATACACCTGCCAAAAAATTAGGAATCTGGCGGCCGCCGCCGGATTCACAGCATCATTTCATGTTTCTTCCTCAAAACACCCCGCAATCCGTGACAAAAAGTAACGCTTGCAGATTTCTAGCAAACCTTTAACAAATAGTTAACAGCATTCTTCTATTCACTTGCGGTAATAGAAGCGGCGCCTCATTTCTACGTTGCAGGCCGATACCGGCAAATCCGCCGGGGTGTTTGACACAGCCCCAATACACGAGACGCTGGAAATCATGATACCGGCCCAAAAAGAAAAATGTCATCAAACAACGGTGGCAGTGGACTTCTTCACCATGGTTAGAGGAGCATAAAAATGAACGGCGTTATGGATCTTTTTCAAATGGCCGCTGGTTTTGATGATCCCGCAATCGGCTCCCAGCAGACGTTTAGGGCAATTCTAAAGGCCATGGCCCACCCGGGACAAGTTGTTCAAATTCCGAATAACCTGTCTTTTCCCGAAGCTCTAAATTCGACCTCGGCTGCCACCTGTCTAACCCTGCTTGACTATGAAACACCGCTGTGGACGGATCTCGACTGGGATAATGCAGCCATCGGCTGGCTCCAGTTTCACTGTGGTTGTAGCATTGTGACGGAACCCTGCATGGCAAGTTATGCGCTGATTACAAATCCGAGTTCAATGCCGGCCCTGGATGAATTTCGCATCGGTGATGATGAACATCCGGAGGCGGGTTCAACGTTGATCATCCAGATTGACGTATTTGCCGCGGACAGCGGTAGAATAGGATTGGGTTCCGGAATCCAAGATAGGCTTCGGCCGGCAGTATCTGGCATACCCAATGACTTTTGGCAGCAGCGACATGCACAGACCGGGTTGCTTCCTCGAGGAGTAGACCTCTTTTTTACCTGCCAGGACCAATTGATCGCTTTACCGAGGACTTCCCGATTGGAATAACGAAATACATCGACATCCACAGTGAGCTAAAATGAGGGGAGGCTACATTTGCTCTTGTTCACCGATCTCCTCGTCAACAGGGGTAGTTGTTAAGACTACCCCTGTTTTAATAAATGGCAACAACATAGGGAAGCCGATTTTTTGGATGATGGGGTATGCTCCACCATATGAAATTCTAACAACCGACTCATCAAATTCAAATAGGAGCCCGTTATCATTGCCAATAGAGACAGTCAGCGGGAACTGTGGGACACTGCAAGCAATACCCATTAACAAAAAATAAGAAATCCGATTAGGAGACACCCATGGAAACAAGCGCCGCTGCAATTGATTTTAAGCAGCAAAAAAACATTAATTTTCGGTATGATACTTCGGGTCAGTGGTATAAAGGCAGTCTGCATCTTCATACGGTTCGCTCGGATGGGCATCTTGGTTTTGAAGAGCTGGTCGAGAAGTATTCTCAGGAAAAATTCGACTTTATTTCCGTTACCGACCACTGGTGCGTGCCGGAGTTCAATGGAAATCAAAAGCCGCTGCCGCTATTAGTTATGCCCGGCATCGAGCTGGACGGCTATGATTCCCTGGGCTCCTACTACCATGTTCTGGCCATTGGGGCTACACTCGAAATTTCCATTGTCCTCGATAATTTCATAGAGTCCATGCAAGCCGCCTATAATCAGGGTGCATTGTTGATTTGGGCCCACCCGCACTGGACTGGCAATACTTCTCGGGATGGATTACGCCACAATTTCCACGGCCTAGAGATTTACAATCACTCTTCCCATTGTGAAAACGGTAGCGGTTATGCTCTATCGCACTGGGATCGCCTACTTAATCACAATCCGAATTTTCTCGGTTTTGCCACCGATGACAGTCATTTCGTTCCCGGATACCATTGTTGGAATGGTGGCTGGGTCATGGTTAATGCACCCGTCTGCACCCAAGCCGAGATCCTATCGAACATCCGTGAAGGAAACTTCTATGCCACCCAGGGACCTGAATTTAAATCAATCGAATATTCCGGAACCAGTGTGACGCTGGAAACCTCTCCGGTGGCCTATATTCGCCTTATCGGACCGCGACGGGTCGGTAATTGGATCCATTCTATCGGAACTAAACAGTCTCTGACGCAAGCCAAATTCGAGCTGCCGACAGACTGGCCCTATGCCCGTATTGAAATCGAAGATGCCAGCGGAAAACTGGCTTGGTCTAATTCTTTATGGACACTTGGCTAGGATTGATTTCCGGTAAGATCCTAATCCGGACAAGCCGGAACCAAAAAAGAAAGAACAATCACGAAAACACAAAAGGACCCCGGTTAAACAAGAAAAAAAGTTTAACGGGTCAGGCAAAAACACGAAAAAAGACAGTTTAGATTTCGTGCTTTCTAAATTTCGTGTTTTCGTGATGAAAATTATTCTTTCATAATATGCAAAGAAATTACACTTGAGATTCTAAAAAGGAATCGATATTGAGACAAAGTGCTTACCGGCAAGAACCTGGGGTTAACGTCGTCAAGCCGCTGTCAAAAGTTGGATCCGAGAGGATCGATTTTCAAAGAATCTCGGAAATTCTGGGCATCCGTTTTTCCTCACCTGATAATTTTGCCGCATCGCTTCCTTTTGCCCTCGATGATACCACGGTTGGAATAGAAAATGAGCTTCAAACCGTTGTCAACGGGCCGATGGAATCGGTTGACCTGCCGATAACTATTAAAGAATCAAACTTCTACAAAAATATGCTGCGCAATACAGCCTCCGGCAATACGTCTGAGCACGTCGTCAATGCTCTGGAAGAACACCTCTGCAGCAATACCGAGCAGATATGGGAAAACAGCTGGGTGAGATTCCCACGGCATAGACTATCCGATTATGCCCGGCGAGTATTCGATGAAGATCTGCTGGCCGACAAAAACAATCCGAATGGACCGCGTCGCCAAGATTCTTGTCGTTTTTCATTTCGTACCAGAGGCCAAAATTATCTAAGAATCCCCGTCAGCTATCTCTTGAAATTGTCACTGGCAGATGCCGTGGGTGATGCTGACAGTGACCCGCTGGTTCAGAAAATCGGCCAGCACATAATGAAGCACTTTTTGAGTGATAATACGTCCCCGGAAGTCTTCTCATTCTATCCGGCACCCCTTGAGGCTGAGTATCATACGGGTGTCGGGGCGGCAGCGGAAACCGCCAAACGGTTTCTATTCTGTCAGATGTTGGTACAGTATGCTAATCAGAAATTTCACCTTGTGGAACACCAACAAGAGGTACAAATATATTTTTCGCCTCAACCACCGCTAAGGCAAAAGATACTGAACAGCATTATTTCGGACGCCTTTTATCGTGAACTGTTTATGAGTCCCTGTCTCTCCGGCTGGTCCCAAGGAGAGACCAAGCACGGATACATGGTTCTTTGCCATCAGGTGCTATCCCGCAGCCAGCTCAATGGGATTAAAAAGCTCAAGGACGCCAATATTATCAACCATAATCTGGTGGTTTTACCGAATATCTCCAATACCAGCCTGGCAAATAACGGAACCCACGTCAGTCTCGGTAGTCTGAAAATATCCCGTCTCCTCAGTAATCCAAAGTCAGGTTTTATGGCAGAGGATGAAAAATATATCGGTGATCTAGTCATCAAAATTGTGGAGCCTTTTTGACAGCCTATTAGATGATCTCGCAGGAGCCATCCGCCTGCAAGGTCTCATAACGGCACTGGCATTCAAATATATCATGAAAGGTGATGTGAACCACGTGCACATCCCTGATGATCCTTCCATCGAAAGTGAACGCCGGCAGATCTTTTTTGGAGCTGCTATCGGTTTACCGACCTTTTTCGTAAAAAAAGATACATGATTTTTTTCCTACAATTTCTGTGGGCCTTTGTTTTCATTTACACCGGTAAAAGTCAAGTAACCGGTTCGCGGATTTCCTTTCACGTTATCCGGGATAAAATTTAAGGCGGGCAAAACAAATTTAATCAATACCGTCTATTTTGAAAAATGATCGTGATGATAAAGCAAACACCGATTATGAGAACGATCAACCAATCATCCATCTTCGCTATCCATTATACATGTGTTTCAGAACACCCTTCACTTTTAGAAAAGCAAATTCCGTCTAATATGCATTTGACGCCGATTCTGTATCGAAAAGGAGATTTATTTAAATTAATTGCAAAATTGAAATTTTGGGTATTTCTCAAAAAATCAGTCAACCTAACGAAATTCTAACAAATTAGTATTAGGTACCCTTCTAGCAACTCGCTTGTTTTGCTCATTATTGTAAATTCAAAACTAGATGGGAATCTATGCGCCTATTTCATCTAAATAGACGAACGAAAGTTTGGCTAATAAGCTCGATAATCGTATTAGTTATAAATCTGATCGTCTTTATTTTTCAAAAGCACTTTGACAAAAATTTCGTGTTTTTTATCGTGTTTCTAACTCCATTGGCCTGGCTAGCTCTATACTTTCTCTCCGGAATATTCATCAAAGAAAATTCAAAAAGCTCAAACTAAAAAATCTCAATTTACTCATACCAAATCATTCAACTTCCATTCGTTTTGCATTGATTGCCGGCAAAGGTCACGGTAGAAGTGCCACCCGGATAGCCTCGCCCGAAGCAGCCGTTTGAATGGCGGGATTGATATGGCTCAAGTCAAATCGATGAGTTACCAATTTTTCGAAAGCAAATTGGTCACGAGTGGCAGCGATAAAATCGATTCCCATCTGCAGATGCCCTGTGTCATAATTGTGCACCCCGGTGAGTGTCAGCCTTCGCCAGACGAAATCACAGGCGTCATAGCTGAAGCGGGCGTTGGGAAACGAATTGCCAATTTCGATCAGACGACCCCCGATTCGCAGACATTGCAAGCCGATGGGAATCAAATCGGCAGATCCGGCCACCTCAAGGACACAATCGACCCCGAAACCATCTGTCAGCTCGCGAACGGTTGCTATAACATCGGATTCGGCCATCTGGCGGGTATTGAGCGTGTCGGTGGCACCAAATGCGCGTATGAATTCCAGCCGATGATCCAAAACATCGGCCACAATAATTTTACGGCAGCCATAGTGTTTGGCTAAGGCCGCCGCATAGATCCCCAAGGCGCCGGCACCTTGAATCAGTACATTCTCCAATGGGTTGATGCCGGCTGCTTCCCAGCCGGCCACCACGGTTGCAAGTGCACAATTTGCCGGAGCGGCCTGCTCATCACTGACCGTATCGGGTAGTTTAATCACACAGGTGCCCGGGGTCAGGTAGCAGTATTCGGCAAAACCTCCGAGGAAATGCGGCGGTTGCGCGCAGCTGTCATGACCGTATTTTTTCAGGCTGCGGCACTTCATCATCAGTCCCTTTTGGCGGCAATAGTAACATTTACCGCAGTTGTCCATAATGGTCCAGGTAATCCGATCGCCGACAGCAAGCGGTTGATCTCCGGAATCATGAGTGACCTCGACCCCCTTGGCAGCGATGGTTCCCACGATTTCGTGCCCCAGGATTATCGGAAGCGCCGAAGGCCGGCGTCCGGACCAGGTGTGGACATCGGAGCCACAAATGGTGCAGCAGGTCACTTTCACCAGGATACCGTCTGCAGCGACCTTGGGTAGGGGGTAATGCTTTATTTCGAGTTTTTGTCGTGGGGAGGTCATCACGGCTGCGCGGGCGGTCTTTAGCTTCATGGGGGCTCACTCAAATTCAGAGACAATCAGTTCCGGAAGTTCTTTCACACTGGAAATCAGATGGGTATGCCAGTACATGCCCCAGGTGCTAATCGGCCGCGGCCCACTTAAAACGCCGACAACGCCGCGGCAGCCCGCGTTGCGGCCTTCAAGCATATCCGCCGGCGTATCCCCAACTTTGATCACCTCGTGCACGCTCTGGATATTCAATTCTTGCATGGCATAAAAAATCATATAGGGAGCCGGGCGGCCTCTATCTCCGGGGATGCTTTCAACATCTACGGAAAGATCTACTAGACCGTCTTCAATCCATCCCAATCCATCCATAATCGCTTGGGTAATTTTGTGGTGAAAGCCCGTATCGGTGGCAACCTTTATCCCATGTTCATGGCACCAACGAAATGTGTCCTCAGCCCCCGGTATTTCCCTGACCTCGGCACGGTAATGTTGAATCATGAGCTCTTCATATCGGTCAAAGACTTTTTTAGCCACCTGGTATGTGTCGGGGTCCTGAACTCTTTCGAAGTCTTTTAGATCGATATGTTTGCCCTGTGAGCGGGCAATGAGGAACTGATAAAGATGGATTTTATTGGTACCCATATGCAGTAAAATTTCATCTGGTGTGGTCTCAAGGCCAAATTCCTGCGCGGCCTTGTACAGACAATCCCGAACACCGGTGTCATCATGAACAGTGGTTCCTGACAGATCAAACATGACCATGCTGATTTTTGCCATTGTGCTGACTCCTATCAATTATTTTTCCATAGCCGGTGACGGACGTCAATTACGCGGTAAAAGAACGACCCCTCTTTATCGCTGAATCTCCGGGGCCTTGATAAAGTGATGACGGATACGATTGGACATAGTGTCAATCAGGTAGACGGTGACGAGAATCATGATGATAATTAACGCCGCCTGATCCCAGGCCAGAACCCGGATGCGGTCAGCCAGTTGCAGACCGATGCCGCCGGCACCGACAATACCTAAAATCGTCGCCGAGCGGGTATTTGACTCGAAATAATAAAGCGACGTCGATAGGATGACCGGAAAGACCTGGGGCAGAATGGCAAAGCGCATGGTTTGAATCGTGTTGGCTCCCGAGGCGCGGACCCCGTCGATTTGTTTTCGATCAACATTCTCGATGGCTTCGGAAAAAATCTTGGCTAATTCGCCGGACACACTGCATGCGATCGCCAATATGCCGGCAAACGGCCCCAGACCGACGACATTTATCCAAACGAGTGCCCAAATCAACGCATCAATTCCCCGGATAAAATCGAACAGGCGACGCAACACGAAATGAAACACCGGATGACCGATCACGTTTTTGGAGCCTAAAAAACCCATCGGTAGGGCAATCAAGGCGGCTAGGAGTGTACCTATAAACGCCATGCCCAGTGTTTCGAAAATCGCCCACAGAAAATCCAGAAACCGTCCATGGGCGGCAGGTGGCAGCATAAAAGATACCACCCCATAAAGCTTGCCCAACCCTTCGGCGATCATGCCAACGTCAAAAAATCCCAATTGCGCCAGACAATACACAGTGAATGCCGTAAAACCGGTCCAAATGAGCCACCGTACCAGCCGCTGTTTTAGGGGACGTCTAAAGACAGCGGGATATTGCTGATACATGTTAGTAATTACGTTGACGGTAAGCTGCTGGTTCATACCAAGAATTCCTGTCCAATAATGTGGTGCCGGAATTTTTCACACGAAACATCGATTACAGAGACTGCCAACACCAACATCAACACAATGGCGCTGACATCGGTGTAGAGAAACTGCCGGATGGAAGTCATGAGCTCTTGCCCGATGCCTCCGGCGCCCACAAAGCCCACAACCGAAGCCGCACGCACATTGATTTCAAACCGCAGCAAGGTGTAGCTCATGAAATTCGGAAACACCTGCGGCACCACGGCGTAGCGGACAACCTGAAACCAGTTTCCCCCCGATGCCAGAACCCCTTCGCTCGCTCCGAGGTCTACATTTTCGTTAATTTCAGAGAAGAGTTTGCCCAGGGCCCCACAACTATGAACAGCGATGGCCAAAACACCGGGAAAGGGACCGATGCCAAAAGAAAAGACAAAAATCAGCGCGTAGACCAGCTCCGGAACCGATCGGGCGATTTCCATGATTCGCCGGCAAATAAAATAGGTCCAGTAATTTTTGTTTAAATTTCGCGAGGCCGCAAAGCAGAGGATAAAGGCGAAAACAAAGCCAAACAAGGTCGCCAGAAAGGCAATCAGTACCGTATCCCATAAAAAGCTCATCCACTTATCGATACCCCAGTACCAATCGGCGATATCGCTCTGAAACGTCTTGGCATGGATTTCGGGCAGCGTTTGGTGGAAGTAGTTAAAAAAGCTGGGCAGCCCGTCTACGAATTCGGAAATGTTGACTTCTCCAACGTATGCGGATGCAAACAGGGCGAAGACGAAAATGATCCCAAAGGCCAACATCTGGCGCCGCTTGGTGCGTCTTAAGCCGGCTTCGATCTCGATGAATTCATCGAAGGCTCTGGAATTTTGGGGATCTTTTTTAAAAAAAGGATTCAATTCAAACCCGGGAACAATAACAAACGGAGCCTCCGCCTTGGCGGCGGCTCCGTTTAATAAATTTTCTGATTTTTTATTCTTTACGTTTTTCCATGTTCGCCTTCACAAAGCGAATAACCGGCTGGTAATCTTCAAGGGTCACCTCACGAAATTTTTGAGAACTGCCCATCAGGGCCTTGAAGGCTGCCGGGTCCTTTTTCGGCATGTCCAACAAGGCGACTTTTATGTCGTCCTGCATCTGTTGGGGCAACCAGGCCGGAACCGTAAAAGGGTCGGACGGCAGACGCGGGGATTTCCAGATAATTCGGTACTGCCCCGGTTTGATCATGCCCTTGGCCTCCATACGGCTCATATTGGATTTTTTTTCATTGGTCCACCAGGTTGCCACAGCATCGAAATTACCTTCATACAGCATTTTAACGCTATTTTCATGACTTCCTGAAAAAGTTGTCGAGCCGAAAAATTCCTCGGGCTTGTAACCTTGCTCGGTTAAAAAGAAATTCGGCGCCTGGTATCCTGAGGTTGAGTTGGGATCGGCAAAACCAAAACGCTTGCCTTTTAGGTCGCCAATCTCTTTATACGGGCTGTCCTGTTTAACGATGATCACGCCGAAGTAGCCAAAGCCGCCATCTTTGTCAATTTCAGCCGCCAGCGGCAGAGCCTGTCCCTCGGTGACGATCCATGCACGGGCAAAGGAAGCCGGCCCAAACCAGGCAAGCTCAATTTTTTTGGCTTTGAGCGCCTCGATAATACCGGCATAATCGGTCGCTTCCCGCCATTTAATCGGAACTCCCAGCTCTTTGGACAGATAATCACGCGTGGGTGTCCAGCGTTTGGCACGGTCCTCTGCATTTTCCTCGGTGATGACCCCCATGGAAATTTCCGGGTATTCCTGACGCCAATCTTTGGCAACGGCCGGTGTCAAATAAGCCAGCATCAGACATGCAACCACAATTCCAATCGGTAACATCTTTTTGAAGTCGTTCATTTTCCCCTCCTTTTCATATAGTATTTTTTTTTCACTGTTTCCATTGCCTCACATAATGGTTTAAATGTGATGCATTTACACATACGAATTAGGATAACTCATCTTTGTCGCCTGTGTTACACCGCTTCAGGCCGAGGCAACTGCTGCCCGGGATGTTGAGACATCATCTATGTTGACCGGGCCTTCTCCCAGCGCCTGTTTGAGCTCCTCACTGTCACCTTCCGTACCGTAAACTTCAAGTGCTTTTTTTGTCGTGAGTTCGGAAGGCTGGCCGCTGAAAACAATGCGTCCCGAGCGCATACCGATGATGCGCTCACAATAAGAGCGGGCTGTGGCCAGGTGATGTAAGTTGCAGATGACAGTAATACCCACTTCGTTGTTGATTTGTTTGAGTGCCTCCATCACTCGAGTGGCATTGTGTGGATCCAAGGAGGCAATCGGTTCATCTGCCAGTATCAGTTTAGGCTCCTGGACCAACGCACGCGCAATGGCGACTCGTTGTTGCTGTCCGCCGGAAAGGGTATCGGCACGCTGCAAGGCTGTGGCGGCCATATCTAACCGATCCAACGCCTGAATAGCCATGGCTTTTTCTGATTTGGAGAAAACCTTCAACAACGTGGGAACCGTTCTATGATATCCCAACCGGCCCACTAAAACATTGGTCAGGACATCGAGGCGATCCACCAGATTGAATTGCTGAAAAATCATGGCACATCGCGTCCGCCACTGCAAAAGTGCCCGTCGCTTCAATCCGCCGATGTCAACACCGTCGAACTCAATTCGTCCGGAAGTTGGGTCGATTAAGCGATTGACTAATCTGAGAAGGGTGGACTTGCCGGCTCCCGAGCGCCCGATGATCCCAACCATTTGGCCGGATTTGATGGTCAGTTTGACTTGATCAACCGCTTTAACTTTGCCAAAATGTTTGCACAGATGTTGTAAGGTCAGCATAGTAATCCAATAAAGCACCTACCGATGGGTAGGGTCGGTTGGAGAATTAATGATTAAATGACAGTAAATCTGGAAGATTAGAAAAATGCTAGGGTAGGGTTAATTTTTAATGATCAAAGCGGTCGGGTCAGAACCTTAAAAGGGTTTTGGTGGGCTAAGCCGAGATATACCAATGATGTTCGTAATTTCATATCCTAAAAAAATTTGGCAGGACTACGACCTCTCGGCACGGTAATGACTACCCGTGAAAAACGAAAGGAGCAATTCCGGCAAAGATGCAGAAGCGGCTTTTCGGTCGTTGCATTTGGTTTCGCGGCTGGCCTG
>WOR8_10002378_pt1 | contig 18628 bp, 22 predicted proteins | sample DeeMarSeWOR38_10_FD_19890 | JGI IMG/M metagenome (IMG submission 19890)
GCCATGGGGTTCGAGGAGTGGGACCTCACGACGGAGCGCACGAGGATGATCGCTAAGGCGATAGCGGAGGACATCGCTGAGGATCTGCCAGACGACTTCAGGAGTAAGGACTACTACGTCCAAGCCATAAAGAGCCAAAAGCTCCACGAGTGGTACAAGAGGCTTTCCAACGAGCAGTACGGTACCACCAACGTCATCGGCATGGACTCCGATGGGAACATCGTCGTGGGAGTCTCAACCAGTGGAATGAGCTGGAAGTTCCCAGGGCGGGTCGGTGACTCCCCAATAATCGGCGCCGGGAACTACTGCGACAACAGGTACGGCGGGGTCGCCTGCACAGGGAAGGGGGAGTTGAGCATCAGGCTTCTCACCGCCCGGATGACGGTGAAGTACCTGGAGGAGGGAATGAGCCTGGAGGAGGCGATAACGAAGTCCTTCAACGAGATCCACGATCTCAAGGAGACGGGCACCATGCAGTGCATCGCCGTGGACAAGGACGGTAACACGATGTCAGCCTCCTCGGCCAGGGAGTCCACCCACTGGTACATGGACGTCGACATGGACGAGCCCGTGGAGCGCCCAGGCATCTGGGTGAAGGCTGAGTAACATGGCTGAGCCGCCTTACGACCCCAACCTCATCACCCCCTCGGTCTACGGGAGTAGGCGTCCTGTCACCGGGGAGCTGGTCGCCCTCCTCCACATCACCTTCGAGGAGAGGGGCCTCGCATTCATCCAGTCCCGCAGCAGGGCGCTCCTTAGAGGAGAGATCCATGAGCTCATGATCACAGACGAGGAAGATGCAGCCCCCGGCGGAGGCGCGGACAGTGTCTCGGCCATCGCATTCTTCGAGGTTGAGCAAGGGGGGCTTGCGGTCGTAGGTGACGAGGTCACATTGGGCGGGTCGGTTGTGGGGACCCTCGCCGGGTTCGACGTGACCCACATGCCCAACCACATAAACGTGGTCGTGAAGAGGAAGAGCCTAGATATTCTCCCCCTCAGCGTGGGGGACCGAGTGGAGATGCGGAGGAAGATATGAAGGGTCAGCCCTTGTCCGGGGCGCCGATGCTGAACCTCCCCCTCAAGTCACCCAAGGCGGAGCACTTCCCGTAGCACATCCTTAAGCTACTGGGCAGGCTACTGAATCCGTGAGCGGTCAGGATCTCCACGGAGGCCCTGTTCCCTTCGGGGACGCCGATCCACAAATTTTCACCGGCTGCGGAGTCCATCAATCGTCGGAGGAGGTCCCTCGCAAGCTCGGCTCTGGAGGGCTCGCATACCCAGGGGCCGATCCTGACGTTGCTCTCTCCCCTCTTCGCCATGATGTACCCCCTCACTACCCCCTCCTCGCATGCTACGAAGCAGTATTCGGGGAAGTCCCCTAACACCCGCCTCAACATCCTCTCCCTGTTGGCTCCGAAGTATATTGCATCGAGGTTCAGGACCCCCTCAAGGTGAGGCACATGCATCTCCTCGACGTCAGGTACGTCGAACGACATGCCAAGGCCCTTGAACCTGAGGCTAGGATACTGAGCCTTGAATCCGAGCTTCTCATAGAGGGGTATCGCCTTCTCGACGGCGTCGAGCCGTATCGAGGCTGCCCCGGAGTCGGTGAGGTGCTCCATGCCCCTCCTCATGAGGGCGGCGCCTATACCCCCTCCTCTTTGCCCCGGGGTGACCACGAGGTTCCCAATCCAACCTACAGAACCGTAGCGCGTGCTGTTCACCATGCCGACGTCGACCCCGTCCCGGGACGCGAGGAAGCAGCCCCCCGGCTCGTATTGGAGCATCCTTCGGAAGTCGGCGGCGGTGTTGCCCCAGCCGGTCAGGCCGATGAGCTCAAGGAAGAAGCCCTCGTCCTCGGGGACCATGGGGCGAATCGACGTCATCAAAGTCCATACCTCCTGAGCTCATCTCAACTAGTAGGATCCCCTTTTATCGGTTCCGTCCGGGACGCTGATTAGCAGGCTGACGAGGGACACCGAGAGGAGGACCCCGGAGAGTATGAGCCATCCCGACCAGTAAGAGTCCGTGGTGTCCTTGAGGAAGCCCAGGAAGAGGGGGAGCACCAGGGCTCCCAGTGAGGCGAATGTGTTCTGGACCCCTGAGATACGCCCAGCGTTATCCACGCCGTAGAGCTTGGGAATTATGGCGAAGTTGGGGCTGCGTACGAAGTTTATGAACCAGCCTATGAGGAGGACGGTGGCGTATATCATGAGGGGGGAACTCGCCCTGGCGAAGAGGTAGGTCGCGACGCAGAGCACGGCGAAGGAGACTGTTAGGACCTCCTTCTCCCCGAACCTATCGGAGATGATGCCCCCCAGGGGGTTCGAGATCATCCCTGTCAGGTTGTACAGGGCGAAGACTGCGCCGGCGGCTACCAATCCGAGGCCCAGTTCCTCGGTGAGGATGAGGGGAAGCCACGCTATGAAGGCGTAGTTGGACCCGAGGCGCACCATCTGGATCCAGGCTAGAGCCCAGAAATTCCTGGTCCTGACGACCTTCGAGACGTTCAAGCTTCTTTCCTCGGGCTGAGCTTCCACACGCCTGTCCCTCAATGAGAGCAGTATCGCAGCGCTCGAGAGGATCCCGATGACACCCGAGGCGGTCATGGCACCCCTCCAGCCCATGCTCAGTGCAGTGTAAGGGGTGAGCCACGAGGCGATGACGAGGCCGATGCTCCCGCCTACGCTCACCACTCCGAGGGCAGTCCCCCTGGAGCCCGGCGAGAACCAGGCGGAGACGAGCTTCACACCGGGAACGAAGACTCCAGCCCCCAGGAGGCCCGAAAGGAACCTCGTTACGAGGATCTGCCAGAACGAATTGGCCATCCCGAAGAGGACGGTCGCGGAAGCGGTGCCCAGGATGCTCGCAGCCATAACCCTCCTGGGGCCATACCTGTCGGCGAGGGTTCCCCATGGGATCTGGCCGATGGTGTAGCCCGTGAAGTAGGCGGACATAAGTGCGCCACTCATGGTGTAGCTAAGGCTCAGCTCCTCCTTGATGAGGGCTACCACCGTCGAGTAGGAATTGTTCAGGACGTGGAGGAGGCAGAACGCGATGAAACCGCCAACGAGTATCCTGAGGTTCCCGGACAGCTCCCCCCGTTCAATTCCCATTCTAGCTCTGCTCCTCAAGATCTGGATCCGAACTGCGGATGGTCTCAGCGAACCCCTCAGATAAGGTTTATTCATGCCCCCTGCATCTGGATCCTCATGAAGTGCTTAGCGATCCAATCGAGTCCGAATCTCGATGGGCTCACAGCGTCCCTGGCCTCTGCCGTCCTGAAGGGATACACAGAGGCTGGTGAGGAGGCTGAGCTGATCAACCTCAACGAGAGGGATATCAAGACGTGCATCGCCTGTGAGAACGGGTGGGGTCAGTGTAGAAACGGGGACTGCATCCTCGTTGACGACTTCGAGGCCGTCAGGGGCATGATACGGGAGGCGGATGCTTTCGTCTTCGCGACCCCTGTCTACTGGTCTGACCTGAGCGAGTCAGCCAAGTCCTTCCTAGACCGCCTGCGGAGGTGTGAGGCCTTCAGCGGCAGAGACACCTGCAGAGGGAAGAAGGCTATTGGCATCACCGCCGCAGGGGGCAGTGGCAACGGCGCTGCCAGCTCCCTCCGAAACCTAGAGGGCTACCTGAGGCGGGTGGGCTTCGAGATATTCGACCTCGTCCCCGTGACGAAGTTCTCGAAGGACCATAAGCTCCCCATGCTGGAAGTAGCTGGGAGACGTCTGGCGAGTCAGGAGTAGTGCCTTAACTCTATCTCTGCTTCCTGAAGCAGACCCTTCCCTCTTCGCCTTCCACAGAGAAGAACACGATCTCGTCATCCTCAGATAGGCTCAGGAGGTCCCGCACTTCCTGGGGCAGGGTCACTCGAAAGTTCTGGCCTATCTTGGTTGTTGCTAGAACAGTCATATTACTCATCATATTGTGCTGTTAGAATATATTTTTTGTTTAAGAAAGGGCCCCAATCGTCGTCTTTACAGTATAAACTGCATTTATCATATGTAACAGCTGGAAGTAACCTTAATTACAGCGACAGAGGTGTGAATTTATGGGATTCCTATGCCGAAAGCATTCGTCCTAATAAATGTCGAGCTTGATGGCGGAAATGAGGTAATCAAAGGCCTTGAGGCGATAATGGAGGTGAAGGAGGCCTATCCCCTCTACGGTGTCTACGATATCATCGCCAGCGTCGAGGCGGCGACCGAGCAGGAGCTCAAGGACATCATCGGCCAGAAGATCCGGAGCCTGGACAAGGTCCGCTCCACAATGACAATGATCGCCATGTGACGGCTCAAGACCAGATAATCGCAAATACCTGTTTTTATCTAGATCCTGCCTTTGACCTCAGCTATCGATGCAGCCATGCCCCTGAGCTCCTTGGATACGGTTGATAGGTAGACGATCCTCTTCTCAAGCCGCCCCTTCATTTCGATTATCTGATGGCGGACCTTTGGGGACACGTCGTTGATCACGTCGACGAGGAGGTCCCTGTTCTCGTGGTCGCTGAGCTCGACGGCATCCATCTCACCGTTCAGATACAATATCAGCAGCTCACCGCTGGAGCTCACGCTCAGCCTATCGATGTCGCCAGCCTCACCGGGGAGGAGCTCAGGGTTCACCGGGACACCTCCCGGGATGCTCGACATCACCTCGAGGAACGCCTCTAAAAGTGCCCCGACGATCCTGTCCTCCTCGTCCCTCAGCTCGTTGACCTGAATCGAGTCGTCCCTCAGCTTCCTCAGGGACTCAAGGATGACGGCGGCAGATTCACTGATCACGGGCTCCCTTGGCTGAGGGTCCTCCTCTACCTCAGCCGGCCTCTCCTCGAGCACAGGGACCTCAACAGGAGCCGGGGGTAGCTCCTCCATTTCTCGCTCGATCTCCGGTGTCTCCTCGACCTCAGAGGCCTCGGGTGGAGGAGGCATCTCCTCAGCCTCGTCCTCCTCGACGACCGGCTCCTCTACGGGGGCAGGATCTTCTTGCTCCTCTACCAACTCGAAGATCTCTACGTCCGCCTTGGGAACCGTATGGCTGAAAACCTCTTCCCTGTAGTAGGCGTTGAATCCTCTCTCGCACTCGGAACAACTATAGCCCCTCCCCTCGAAGATCCCGAAGGCGAAGTATCTGCCATTGGGCTCCGACCTGGCTCCACAGCGGGGGCACGTGAGGCCCTTCACCCAATGTTCCCTCTGCCGAGCCTTGTCAAGCCTAGAAGCCTTCAACCTACCCAAGAGCCCCCTCCCGAAAGCCTGCAAGGCCGTACCCCTAATGGTGTAGGCTGAAACTGACCCAACAATAAGAATTTGTATGTAGCCTCCCATATACTCACATACTTGGAAACCCTTATCCCAAGCCAGCCGCATTGGCCGACCGCCCCATAATAATTCATAAGGGAAGAACTCTAAAAGACTCAGCCAGTGATAGGATGATAGTCACCGTCGGCTCCATCTGCCTCGACACCACCCGGACCCCCTTTAAGACGGCGGAGGAGGTCCTCGGAGGCTCAGGATGCTACTTCAGCCTCGCGTCCAGCTTCTTCGCTGAGACAGGCCTCATCGGAGTCATAGGCACCGACTTCCCCGAGGCTTACCGGAGCACCCTCGAACAGCACCTTGACCTCAGAGGCCTGGAGGTTAAGGAGGGCAGGACCTTCAGGTTCGACTCCAGCTTCGGATACGACCTAGGGGTGAGGACCGCCAACAAGACGGAGCTCAACGTGTTCGGGGAATGGGCCCCCACCGTCCCAGACGAGTACAGGGACGCCGAATACCTATACCTCGGCAACGTCGGCCCCGATCAGCAGCTTAGGGTCCTCGACCAGATGAGGGACCACAAGCTGACCGTAGCAGACACCATAGAGTACTGGATCGTCAACCAGAGGGACAGCCTCGTAGAGGTCCTCTCCAGGGTAAACGGGGCAGTCCTCAACGACGAAGAGGTTAGGCACCTCTGCGACACCACCAACGTCATCACCGGAGCCAGGAAGATAATGGACTGGGGCGCCGACTTCGTCATCGTCAAGAAGGGCGAACACGGAGCCACCCTCTTCACCGAGGACGCAATATTCCCCACATGCAGCTACCCCATCGAGGAGATCTCCGACCCCACCGGAGCGGGGGACTCATTCGCAGGGGGCTTCATGGGTCATATAGCGAGGAGGGGCGACCTCAGCATGCAGACGTTCAAGGAGGCCGTTATCTACGGCAACATCATGGGATCCTACGTCGTCGAGAAATTCAGCGTAGAGAAACTCCTCGTCCTAACCATAGACGACATAGAGAAAAGATACGAAGAATACAGGGAGATGGTGCAGTTCTGACAAACCCATCCGCAGTGAGTGGAGGTCACCCCTGATGGAGCCCGTGAAACTAGGGACGGGCTGGACTCAGATACTCCTGGAGGCAGCTGAGAACGTGCGAAGCGGGGTCCGGAGCACGATCCTTAACAGACCCAGCATGGGCGTCCAGGAGCTCAAGGACCTCCTCGACGCCGAGGCACAGCAGGCCATACGGAAGACACTGAAGGACGTAGGTGAGCCGGTCCACGTCATAAGCGAGGAAGGAGACTACTCGATCGGCGAAGGCGGGCCATACATCGTCGCGGACCCCGTAGACGGGACGACGAACCTCGCCAAGGGCATACCGCTGGCTGTCACGAGCCTAGCGATCTCGGAGACGCCCCAGCTCTCCGGGGTGCGGATAGGGGTAATACTGGACCTCTACACTGGTGAGACCTACAGAGCGGAAATGGGCAGGGGCTCGTGGAGGGGAGGGCAGAGGATGACACCGTCGGGGCCCAAGCTCCTCAATGACGCCCTGGTGTCCATGGACATTAGCAAGGGGCACCCCCTTGAGCCCATGGAGCCCATTATCCAAAGGGCCAGATACCTGCGCCAGTACGGATGCTCCGCCCTCTCCATCTGCCATGTCGCGTCTGGCATCATGGACGCCCACGTGGACCTCCGGGGCACCCTCAGGATCACGGACGCCGCCGCGGCGCTCCTGATGCTCAAGGAGGCAGGGGGGGTCTACATCGCCAACGGGGAGATGAACGGAGATATTGAGCTCTCCAGAGAGAGCAGATTGACCCTCATCGCGGCGTCGAACCTTGGGACCCTCGAAGAGATACTGGACAATGTCTCATAGGGGAGGACAGATGCGCTTCGACGAGCCCCTCATCGCAGCCGAGTTCATCTCCAGGCCCAACCGGTTCCTCGGGAAGGTCAGGATAGATGGACGTCAGACTGAGTGCTTTATCCCCAATCCGGGAAGGATGGGGGAGCTCCTGCGACCCAACGCCGTGGTATACCTCACCCCTCGGAGCCATGAGAATCGAAAGACGGCGTACGACCTCTCCCTGGTAGACCTCGATGGGACCCTGATCTCCGTGGACTCGAGGGTGCCCAACAAGGTCGCATCAGAGGCCATCGAGGAGGGCAAGATACCCGAGTTCAGCGGCCTGGGAGTCGAGAAAGCGGAGTACACTTACAACGACTCCAGACTCGATTTCCTCCTAAAGGGGATGGGCACACAGCTACTTCTGGAGGTGAAGTCCTGCACCCTCGTCCGAGGGCGGACGGCCCTGTTCCCCGATGCCCCAACTAAAAGAGGTAGCAGACACCTGAGAACTCTCATGGGAGGAATGTCCTACGGGAGAGCAGCCATCCTGTTCATAATCCAGAGACCTGATGCCGAGAGCTTCAAACCCAACGAGGCCACCGATCCTACGTTCGCAGAGACCCTGCGTGATGCATCTAACCGCGGAGTCGAGGTCATCGCATACAAAACCGATGTATCAATCCACAGAATAGCTCTCAATCAGAGTGTGCCTGTTATACTCTAGAGGTAAAAAAAGAGCCAAGAGCCCATATTTTCAAGAATATAATCGTTAAAAAGTCATTTTTATACGCCTATTCGGTAAAATACTTGAAGGTCTGCTCACATTTCAATAGAAATGATTTTTAAGGTCCCATATCAAATTAATGACGAAAGTGCGGGCGAATGGGCAAGAAAAAGGTTCTCAGCGAACGCAATCTCAGAGAGATGGTCTATCCCTCTGAGAACGACGTCCTTGGCGTGGTGCAGAAGATGCTAGGTTTTGACAGGGTACTGGTAAAATGTCAGGACGGCCACACACGTGTAGCAAGGATCAGGGGTAAGATGAAGCGCAGAACATGGATCCGAGAAGGTGACGTCGTCATCGTCTCCCCATGGGACTTCCAGGGTGACGAGAGGGGCGAGATATTCTGGCGCTACACCTCAAGCCAGGTAGACCGTCTCCGAAGAGAAGGCGTTCTAACCATCGAGTAGACGGGATAGATGACCCATGTCCGACCGTGAGCAAGAAGAGAAGCGGGCGGAGAGTCTCGAGAGACGCCACGAGGAGGAGAACCTCATGCTGCGGAAGCGGCAGGAGGAGTATAGGGTCATCGAGGAGGTATTCGACCATCTGACCGTGCAGGGCGTGGTCAAGCTAATCTCCCAGGGCGTGATAGACGATATACACGGCGTGGTGAACGCCGGGAAGGAGGCGAGGGTCTACTGGGGTCAGGGACCAGAGGGAGAGGAGCTCGCCATCAAGATTTACTATACGTCGACGGCTGAGTTCAGGAAGGGCATGATGCAGTATATTCAGGGCGACCCCCGATTCAAGCGGGTGAAGAGGTCAACAAGGGGGATAATATACACCTGGACCCAGAAGGAGTTCAAGAACCTGCAGCTCGTGGAGGAGGCCGGCGTCAACGCCCCCAGACCCATAGCGTTCAACAGGAACATACTCGTAATGACATTCATCGGCGAAGACGGTATACCGGCCCCCCTGCTACGTGAGGTCAAGCCCGACGACCCGACCGACTTCTACACGAAGCTCATCGACGAGGTCAAGCTCATGTACACAAAAGCCCGAATAGTCCACGGAGACCTCAGTGAGTACAACATAATGGTCTGGGAGGGTAGACCTGTCATATTCGATGTCTCACAGGCAATGCTGACGAGTCACCCACTCTCCCAGTCTCTGATCACAAGGGACATAACGAACATAAACTCTTACTTCGGGAGGCTTAGGGTGGACACATACGACGCGGAGGAACTGGAGCAGTGGGTGAAAGGTGAGTCAGAGAAGCTATCTTAAGATACCCCAGGACCGTATCGGCGTCCTCATTGGCCCGAACGGGAACGCAAAGAGGAGAATAGAGCGATTCTTCAAGGTCACCATCGAGATCGAGAGCGACTCCGGATCCGTCGAAATAATGGTCAACCCCGAGCAGAAGGATGTAACAGTGCTCTTCACAGTCGCAAACATCGTGAAGGCAATAGGACGCGGATTCAACCCACGAAAAGCTGAGGCACTTGCCAAGGAGGATTTCGACCTACACATACTCGATCTCTCCGATTACGTCGGAAACTCGAAGAACGCGCTTGCCCGCGTCAAAGGACGTATCATCGGGAAAGACGGTAAATCGCGGACGCTCCTCGAGGAGCTCACGGAGACACAGATAAGCGTATACGGACACACAGTCGCCTACATCGGACACGTCGAGAACCTTCAGGTAGCCCGGGAGGCCATACTGATGCTGGTGAGAGGAGCATTCCACAAGACCGTCTGGAACTTCCTGTACGCCTACAGAAGGAAAATGAAAAAAGACAGGGGCGAACTCTGGTATGAGAGCCCCGAGGTAAAGCCGGAGTTGAGGAAACAATAGCGCAGATAGAGTACCAGTCAATGAGCCCGTCCGACTTCTTCTACAGGAACAGGGAGATCGCGGGCTTCAGTAATCCGAGCAGGGCCATCTACGCCGCCGTGAGGGAGCTCCTGGAGAACTCGCTGGACGCATGCGAGGCCCAGAAGGCCCTGCCAGAGATATTCCTCCGGATAACCGAGGTCACAGCGTCCGAATCGGGCTCAAGCATTTACATAATGAGGATATCCGACAACGGCACGGGCCTCCCTCCGGAGGAGATACCCAACTGCTTCGGAAAGGTGTTCTACGGCTCAAAATACACGCTCAAGCAGGCCAGGGGCACATTCGGCCTCGGAGGGACCATCACGATCCTCTACGGCCAGATAACCACCCATAAACCGGTCACCATCACGTCGAGCACCGGAGGAGAGATACACGAATACGAGATGATGATCGACATCCAGAACAACCGGCCGATGATCCTCCGGCACAGGGTGATGGAGAACAAGAAGAAGTGGAGGGGCACGGTCGTCGAGCTCCAGATGGAGGGGGACTACAGCAGGATCAAGAGCCGTCTCCTCGACTATCTGAAGGAGACCGCCATAGTCAACCCCTACGCGGACTTGACATTCGTAGATCCAGCGGGGCGGCTCTACCGCTATGAGAGAGGCACCGAGAAGATGCCCCCTCTCCCACAGGCGGTTAAACCTCACCCCCACGGCATAGACGTTGAGAACTTCCGGAGGCTCGTCTCCATCACGAAGGAGAAGGGCATGAAGGCCTTCATGATGGAGCACTTCCAGGGCGTCGGACAGAAGACCGCGGACAACTTCCTCAAGGCTGCGGGGATCAGCCGAAGGGCCAAGCCCAAGTCCCTGAAGCCGGAGGACATCGTGACCCTCGTCAGGACGGCGCGGCAGTTCTCGGACTTCAAGCGTCCCGATCCTAGCTGCCTCTCCCCCATCGGAGAGGAGCTCTTGGAGACTGGTATACGGAAGGAGTTGAACCTAACCGAGAGTGACTTCCTCAAGGTGGTGACGAGGAAGCCGTCTACATACCTGGGGTTCCCTTTCATCGTAGAGGCCGCTGTGGCGACCGGCAGCTCCATCTCGAAACAATATAAGAGCGGGACCACCATCATCCGCTACGCAAATCGGATCCCACTCCTGTTCGATGAGTCTAGTGGCGTCGTCTGGAAGGTCGTCAACAAGAACATCAACTGGTCCACCTACAAAGTGTATTCGGATACCCCCCTCGTCATCGTGGTCCACGTCTGCTCCACCAAGATACCCTACAAGACGGTGGGTAAGGAGTACATGGCGGACCAGCCCGAGGTTGAAAAGGAGATAACCAACGCGATCAGGACCGCTGCTAGAACCCTCAGAGTCTACATCTCCCGTAGTCAGAGGGCCGCCAGGGAGAGGCGTAGGCTCAACATCTTCGAGAAGTTCCTCCCGAAGATAGCGGAGTTCTCAACCAAGCTCTCGGATAAGGAGGATCCACCTGATATAGCACCGCTCTTGTCGGCGGTGAGTACGGCGATTCCCGATGTAGAGGAGAAGATAAAGGAGGTGCCCACGATTGTCGGAGACGCCGCATAAGGAATCCGAGAAGCAGAGGGAGATCACGGAGGCCAGCCTCAAGCAGCTGGGCAACCTCATCTACGAGCAGATCCAGAACAGGGAGTTCCCCTGGGTCATGATGCAGAGCAGGTCCACTGACAACATCATCTACGACTCGGAGCTCCGACAGTACATCCTCGGCTCCCGCACCATCAGGCGGCACGCACGGAACATCAGGCACATCCGACCCTTCACCCAGATGGTCTGGACCGCATGGTTCGCCAGGGAGCTGGTGAGTATGAGGAAGACGAGCACCCTCAGGGAGGTCTACTACTCAGCGAGGGGCCAGAGGGACATAGAGTTCAGCGGCCAGCCGGAGTCGGACAACATCATCACCGACCTGGAGGTGGCCCTGAACAGACCCCGTGAGGACTTCGGCATCTTCCCCGAGGAGCGGAGCGCCATCTTCGGCGACCTCACGATCGAGTACACGGTACCGGGATACGAAGGCCGGAGGATGAACCTCACTGACCACCCGGACGGCGTCATGGTCGGACCAGCCGTGACCAGCTCGGAGTTCGTCGAGACCTCGGCAGACAAGGTCCTGGTTATCGAGAAGGGCGCCATGTTCAACAGGCTGATCGAGGAGAAGGCGCATGAGAGGTTCAACTCAATACTGGTCCACACAGCAGGGCAGTCACCAAGATCTACACGCAAGATCATACGCCGGCTGAACCAACAATGGGGCCTGCCCATCTACATCTTCACGGACGGCGACCCCTGGGGCATCCACATAGCCATGGTCATCATCTCGGGCTCAGCCAACGCCGCCCACCTGAGGGACCTTGCGACGCCGGAGGCGAAGTGGATAGGCGTATGGGGGACCGACATCGTCGACTACAAGCTTCCCACCGAGAACCTTACCGAGAACGACTCCAAGCGGCTCAGGGAGCTCAAGACCGATCCCCGCTACACGGACGAGATATGGCAGAGGGAGATCGACGTGTTTATGAAGATAGGTAAGAAGGCCGAGCTGGAGGCGTTCAGCCGCTACGGCTTGACTTACATCGTTGATGAGTACCTGCCTGCCAAGCTCGAGTCTGTTTAAAACATCTCAATTTTATACTAGACCATCATAAAGTGCAGTGATATTCATGTCTGAGGGGAACGGACTAAACTTCTCGAAGCTGACAATCTACCTGTTTGGAGCGATCTTCCTCGCCGCAGGACTCATGCTAACCTATTTCTCGTTGGGAGCCGGTGTGGACATAATTAGCCCGAGGTTGTTCACGCCGATCGCTGTACTCGTCTCGATAGTAGGTTTAGTGATGTTCATAGTTAAGGTGGAATAATTTGGGAGCGCGTAGGCAGAAGGGAGTCATACTCGCAGGAGGCCAGGGGACACGTTTCCGCCCCCTCACGTATTACTTCCAGAAGTGCATGATCCCTGTGGGGGATGAGCAGAAGCCCGTTCTGGAGTACATCGTCCGATTGTTTGCACATCACGGGATAAACGAGATCGTTCTGCTGGTGGGGTATAAACACCAGCAGATTAAGAACTACTTCAACGACGGCAGCAGGTTTGGAGTGCATATTGAATACGTCCTAGATGATCCAGATTTCCTCGGGAGCGCCAACGCCCTGGTGAACGCCTACAGGGAGGGAGCTTTGACCACCGACGACGACTTCGTAGTCTACTACGGAGATATACTGTCGAACTTCAATCTGCGGGAGATGGTCACGAGACACGTGCAGGCGGATGCTGGAGCCACCATGGCCCTTTCGAACGGATTCAAGATCCGGGTAGGCACCGCGGAGATTGTCAATGGCCTCATCTCAAGGTTCATCGAGAAACCTGAGCTTGAGCTCCCCGTTAGCGTAGGTATGCTGGTTATCAGCGGCTCGGTGTTGGAGGAGCTCAACCGTCTACACGAGAAGGACCCCAAGGGATCCTTTGACATCATGGGGGACGTCATCCCCTATCTGATCGAGAAAGGCATACCTGTCCTGCCCTACATCAGCGAGGATTTCTGGTACGACTTGGGCTCGCTGGAGCGGTATGAGCGGTTTGAGAACGAAGCGCTCGACAAGAATCTGAGCTACCTCAGAGAGTGACGCCTGAAATTCAAAAGTTTCTTAAGCCTTTCCACATGGTGTTCTACAGACGGTGAATGATTTGAAGGCCCTCGTTCTTGCGGGGGGGTTCGGCACAAGGCTGAGGCCTCTGAGCTGCACCCGCCCGAAGATGCTATTCCCCCTAGCCAATGAAGTAATGCTGGACTGGACCCTCAAGAACCTCGCAAGCAGCGGAGTGGACACGGTCGTCCTGGCCGTGAACTACATGGCGGAGGCCCTCGTGAGGTATTTCGGTCCAACTAAGTTCGATCTCGGGATCATCTATTCGAGAGAGGACCGGCCTCTCGGAACCGGTGGACCCATCAAGAAGGCTGCTGAGCTTCTCGTTGACGGTGAACCCTTCCTTGTGTTGAACGGGGACGTCATCTCTGACATCGACTACGGTCAATTGATTGAGCACCATAAGAGGAAGGGGGGTTTAGCGACAATCGCTCTTATCCGGGTGCCCGACCCGAGCCGCTACGGGGCCGTGGAGCTGGATGGTGACGACAAGGTCCAGCGCTTCGTCGAGAAGCCTGAGTTCGGTACCGCTCCGAGCAACCTGATAAACGCAGGCATCTATGTCCTTGACAAGGAGGTTCTGGACTATATACCTGATGGGAAGGTCTCCACGGAGCAGGTGGTGTTCCCAAAGCTAGCAAAAGAGGGCAAGCTCTACGGGTATGAGGTCCGTGGGCTATGGGTTGACATCGGGGTTCCGGATGCGTACCTCGAGGCCAACCACATGGTCCTCGAGAAGCTTAACGGCTCTGCTATGGGTGAGGATTGTGTCGTCGATGAGACGGCGAAGATCTTAGAGCCCTCCAGTCTGGGGAACGGTGTGCTGATCGGTGCACATTCCGTTATTGGCCCGGATACGTCCATCTCCGACCACGTTCAGATAGGGCAGGGATGCAGGATCGAGAGATCCATCATATTCCCAGGGGTAACCATCGGCGACTACTCCTCGATAAGGAACGCCATCATCGGCGAGAACGCGAGCATAGAGCGTTGGGTGAAGGTCGAGTCGGGCAGCCTCATCGGGGACTATGCGACGATCTCTGACGGGGTCACAATCACCCAGGGTGTGAGCATCTGCCCATCGAAGACTGTCACCGAGAGTATCCTTGAGCCACGTCAGGTGATGTGATGGGGCGGCTCTTCGGGACCAACGGGGTCCGAGGGGTCGTCAACAAGGATCTTACGGTGGGACTGGTCACTCGGCTGGCTGCTGCCGTCGGACACTCACTGGGGAAGGAGGTAGCCGTCGGGAGGGACGGGCGGACAAGTAGCCCCATGTTCCGTGACGCCGTGGTAAGCGGATTGCTATCTGTTGGGTGCAACGTCCATGACGCGGGGATGCTCCCCACCCCGGCGCTGCAGTTCGCAGTGAGGGAGTTCGGGCTGGACGGGGGGCTTATGGTCACGGCCTCCCATAATCCTCCTGAGTTCAATGGGGTCAAGGTGGTGGCCTCGGATGGGGTGGAGGTCTCCCGGAGGCGGGAGGATGAGATGGAGGACATTTTCTTCGGAGGGGGTCCTGAGCTCTGCCCCTGGGATGGGGTCGGTTCTGTAAGTTCCCTTGATGCCCTAGAGCCTTATCGACGGGCAGTATTGAGCCACGTCGACGTGGAGGCTGTGAGGGGTGCAGGTCTGAGGGTGGCCCTGGACCCGGGGAACGGTGTCGCCGGGCTGGTCGCTCCCTCTGTGGCGGTGGGGCTCGGGTGCGAGGTTCAGACCGTTAATGTCGACGTCGATGGCAGGTTCCCGGGGAGGGACTCCGAGCCCAGGCCCGATAACTTGGACGGGTTGAGGGCCCTGGTGGAGGCCTCTGGGGCGGATGTGGGGGTGGCCTTCGACGGGGATGGGGACAGGTCGATCTTCGTCGACGAGTTGGGGGAGGTGCACTGGGGCGACCGCTCCTTCGCCCTTGTTGCCCGGGACTATCTCTCCCGGAATCCTGGGGTCGATGTGGCGACTCCCGTGAGCTCCTCCAGGGTGATTGAGGACGTGGTCACGGAGGGCGGTGGCAGCGTGGTCTGGACGAGGGTGGGGAGCGTCGACGTCAGCCGGACCATGGTTGAGTCGGGGATAGGGCTCGGGGGGGAGGAGAACGGTGGCATCATGTACGGGCCCCTCCTCCAGGTCCGTGACGGGACGATGGCTATGGCCCTTGTCCTTGAGATCATGGCCAGGAGCGGGAGGCCCCTCTCCGAGCTCCTCGGGGATCTGCCTCAGTACTCCCAGGGGAAGGACCGGGTCGCCTGTCCGAATGAGCTTAAGGGGCGGGTCCTTGAGGGTTTGAGGGGCTCCGTCGAGGCCCCGAGGGTCGAGACCGTCGACGGCCTGAAGCTGGGTTACCCGGATGGGAGCTGGATCCTCGTGAGGCCCAGCGGGACGGAGCCGATCTTCAGGCTGTACGCTGAGGCGGAGTCGGGTGAGAGGGTTGACGAGCTCATCGGGGCGCATAAGGCGCTAATCGAGTCGGTCGTCGAGTCCCTAGGCTGACGCTGGTTAGGCCTTCGTAGCTTCTGCCAGCTCCAGCAGTTTATCGTATGGGTTCTCAGCCTTGACGACGCCGCTTGCGACGAGGATCCCCTCTGCTCCCAGGCTGAGGGCTGCGGTGACGTCCTCTCCGCTCGTGATCCCTGCGCCACATAGGACCTTTATCTTCTGGTCGACCTCGTGGACCTCCGCGACGGAGCCTGAGACTATCTCTGGCTTGGCCTTGGAGACGGGGGTCCCGGTCCCTATGAGCTCGGGGGGCTCGATGGCGATAGCGTCCGGGCTGAACGGGGCCACCCGCCTTCCTCTGGCTATTGTGTCGACACAGACGACCTGGGTGAGCCCTGCCTCCCGTGCCCTGTCTATGGTTGCCTTGATGGTCTCCAGTTCGAGCCTCCGCTCTGAGTGGCTGATGAGTGTGCCCGCGCAGCCCGCCTCTGCCATGGCCTCTGGCAGGATGTGTCCTGTGTACTTCCCGTGTCCCACGGGGTCGACATGCTGGGCGAATACGGGGATGTCGATGGCTTTGATGAGTGGGGGGATATCCACTGTCTGCGGGGCGACTGCTATGCAGACACTGGTTTCAGCGTGCACTTTCTCGGCTATCTTCGCTAGCTCCATGGCCTTGGCTCCCATGGATTCGCTGTAGGTCTTCAGGTTGACCAGTATGAGGGGGTAACTGATTTTCGAGGGCATTCTACTTCCTCATTTCTAGGTGGTTATAGGGGTTTTATCTCTTCCGAGCCCATCCTGTCAGTATAGGACTAGTTTTCTAAGGGGGAGACGCATCTTCTACGTGGTCATGGTCGTTCGTGTTCTTAGGTTGGGGCATCGTCCTGCGCGGGATAAGCGGGTGACTACTCACCTGCTCCTTGCCGCTCGCGCCTTCGGGGCCTCTGGGGCTGTCTACACGGGGAAGCGGGACCTGGTTCTTGAGGAGACGATCGCCGACGTGGTCTCTGAGTGGGGCGGGTCCTTCGACCTCAGGTTCTCGGAGAGCTGGAGGTCGGAGCTTCGGGATTGGGGGGCCTCCGGGAGGGTCGTTCATCTCACCATGTACGGGCTCCCCGTCCAGGATGTGGTCTCAGAGATCCAGGGCTGCGGTTCGGATCTCCTCGTGGTCGTGGGCGGGGCGAAGGTCCCCGGTGAGGTCTACGGTCTGGCTGATTGGAATGTGGCGGTCACCTCCCAGCCTCACTCGGAGGTGAGTGCCCTGGCCGTCTTCCTCCATGAGCTCTCTGAGGGGCGGGGGCTGGAGGGTGTCTATGATGGTGCGAGGCTGAGGGTGGTCCCTCAGGCCAGGGGGAAGCTGGTCGAGGACGTGTCCGGGGGCGTTTAAAGATTTAAGTCAGGCGATGGGGGGTATTATGGTAGTGGCTCTGGAGTTTGTGTGCTTTGTACAGCAGCGTCAGTGATGAGACCCTGTTCGAGATCGCTCGGATCATGGGGGGAGAGGAGGGCGTAACTATTATTGATATCATTAAGAATACGGATGAGATCACCGTCGAGGAGATCGCCGAGCAGACTGAGATCCAGATTAATAATGTGCGGCGTATCCTTTACAGGTTCTATAATCACAGCCTGGTGACATCTAGGCGTTTCCGGGATAAGGACACGGGCTGGTTCATCTTCCAGTGGAGGCTTCAGCCGAAGCTGATCGATGCCTATGTCACTGGGATGAAGCAGAAGATCCTGAAGAAGCTGGAGTCCAGGATGCAGTACGAGCTGGATCACGAGTTCTATCACTGTGGTGTTCCCAGCTGTCCGCGGGTGACCTTCGAGGATGCGATGGATACGGTGTTTAACTGTCCTGTCTGCGGTGAGCCGCTTAAGCCTGTGGATAATGAGGCTTACATCGACTTTCTTGAGGGTAAGATCGGGGAGATCGAGGGGGAGCTTGAGGTCTGAGCCTCCCGTCTGCGGATGGGGCCCTGGGGATCCTGAGGTCCTCGGGGTGCAGTGCTGGGGTCGTGGGGCACTGCCGTGATGTCGCCGAGGTAGCTGTTAGGCTTGCGGGCGTGCTGCGGGACAGGGGGCATGAGGTGGACCTCGAGCTGGTGGAGGTGGGGGCTCTTCTCCATGACCTGGGGAGGGCTAGGACCCACGGGATCGACCACGGCGTGGTGGGGGGCGAGATGGCGCGGGGGCGGGGGCTGCCGGAGGTTTTGGTGAGGGTGATCGAGAGGCACATCGGTGCGGGTATCCCGGCCGATGAGGCTGCGGCCCAGGGTTTGCCTGCCCGGGACTTTCTTCCTTTGACGTTGGAGGAGAAGCTGGTGGCCTACGCCGATAAGTTGACTGATAGGGGGGTCGAGGTGGGGTTCGACGTGACTCTGGGGCAGTACGTGGCGGAGCATGGGGAGGGGTCGTCTGTGGTGGAGCGTATGCGGGGGCTCCACGAGGAGATGTCGGGGCTTCTGGGACTCTGATATTGTTTTAAGTGTGTTGTGCGGTTTTCTTGTGGGGGCCGGTAGTCCAGCCTGGTAGGACGCTGCCTTTACGAGGCAGAAGTCGCCGGTTCAAGTCCGGCCCGGCCCACCACCGTGACCGTGGCAGGGGATAAGCGTCCCGCGTAGGGTTCCGCGTTGTTTTTTCCGTGTGAAGCCGATTGGAGTCTGTGTGTGTTATTCATGGTTCCGTGGGGGCGTTAAGACGGGTTTTTGGTATGAATAGCCTCTCATTTTGACATGAATAGGGTAGGTGAGGGGCTTTTTTCGGGTTCCTTTCGATGTTTTGCGTGTTATTATAGCTCAGA
>WOR8_10002379_pt1 | contig 18627 bp, 14 predicted proteins | sample DeeMarSeWOR38_10_FD_19890 | JGI IMG/M metagenome (IMG submission 19890)
CCGAATTCCTCCAATACTGGATTAAAAGCTTCTGTTACACCATCAGTATATAGGAATAGAACATCCCCTCTCTCCAGAGTGATAAGTTCCGTGCGGGGATTGAACTCCTCCGCCAAACCGACTGAAGGCGCTGTTGGTTTGAGCCAGGTTACCTGGGCTCCTTGCTTGCTGACTACCACCGGTGGATTGTGACCCGCACTGGCATAGGTTAGTGCGTGTGTATCGGAATTAAAGCAGGCCAGAAAGATGGTGACAAAGGTAGTGAAGTGGATGTTATGAATGTAGAAGCGGTTGATGCGCTTCAAAATATCGGACGGGGAATCTGATTCCGGGGCCATCGTCCGAATCGCGGCCTGAAGGCTGCTCATCAGCATCCCCGACGAAACTCCGTGACCAGGAATATCGGCAATGACCAGTCCATGTGAGCCATCGCGGAAGTGGAAAAAGTCAAAATAATCTCCACTGACAATCTCCGCCGGACGACTGAAAGCGGCCAGTTCCACGCCCGGGATTTCCGGGGTAATCTGTGGTAAGAGCGCACGTTGGACAACCTGAGAAAGCTCCAGTTCTGCTTCCAAACGCCTGCGTTCCGGTTCTGAAAAATGATCCAGGCACACATGGGCGGTGTAATCCATTTCAAGGTGACCAGGGTCGATGTGCCCGTGGCAAACCGTGCAGATTCCCAGTGTCTCATCTTCTGCTTTTTCCAGGGCGGTTTCGATCACATGCAAATGCGCCTGGACTTCATGCTCGTCTTCGCAGCACAGGTCAATTTTTTCTTTAGGGGCCGAATCAAGAAACTCGGTCAGGTTTTGGCGTTTCTCAGCGAGACTTCCCTGGATGCGCTGAAAAATATTGGTTACCATTTCGTACCTCCATCTGGTACTTTCACCACTTTATAGAACAAGTGTGCCAATTCTATCAGAATCACATCTCTAACACAAGCTTCCTACGAAGGGTATCTTAACAACACACTGACGTCCAGATGAAAACTCTGGACGTCAGTGTGTTTATTACCAGTAGGTTTAGTAAACGTCATTCACCGTATTAAACACATTGAACTTACCTGTTGGTGTGATCAAGTCGGGAATGCGGGCTTTCTCTTCGAGCGTCTTGTCGTCGTAGATCACGATCTCGCCTGTCTCGCCCGGCACATCCGCCGTGCCCCAGACGCTGATCCAGACTTCTGTGCCCTGCCTATTGTACTCCATGTGGACGGCGCGTCCGTAGTCCGAAATCTCCCAGCACTTGTGTACCTTGCTCGGGTCGGCCTTAGCGATCACACAGACTGTGCGCGAGAGCGCCGGGTCGGAGTTCAAGACCATGTCAGCCCAGATCCACTCGCTGTTGGGGTGCGTTTTGATGAACAGGCTGCCAGAGCCGGGCAGTTCTGTCGTGCGCACCGCTTTCCAGGCATTATCAGGATGACCTTCTGGATCGGTTGCGATGGAAGTCATGAAAACGTCGCCCAGGTGCGTGGTGCTCCAAACGGGCCCAAATTCCGGGTCGATCCAGTTCGCGCCTCTTCCGGGATGTGGAACTGCCGGTGTTTCGACGAGCGCCTCCAACTCCCCTTCTTTCAGATCGATCACTGCCACTTTATTGGCCTGATTCGCAGCGACGAGGAAATACCGCTTCGTTGAATCCACACCGCCATCATGCAAGAAGCGTTCGGCTTCGATCATCTTGATGGTCGGGTTGATCGGGTCGGTGTAGTTCACCAGCCAGACCTGCCCGGTCTCTTTGACGTTGACGATCCATTCCGGCTCAAAATGCGAAGCCAGGATGGCAGCCACGCGTGGCTCAGGATGGTACTCTTCGGTATCGTAAGTGTAACTGCGCGTGCTAACTACCTTGAACGGTTCCAATGTCTGCCCATCCAGGATGACGAAGTGCGGCGGCCAGTAGCAGCCTACAATTGCATATTTATCGGAAAAATCGCCTTTTTCCCCGTGATATTTGCTGACCTCCACCGAGCGCGCATCGTAACAGGTCTGCACTTCCGCGACCTTATCCGGCACCTCCATCCACAGGTCAACCATCGCCAGCCTGCCGTCGCGTCCAATGACGTAAGCGTAGCGCCCAGTCCCAGACATCCGGGTGATATGAACCGCGTAGCCCGTATTGACGGTATTGACCACTTCGTAGGTGTCGCCATCGATAACGGCCACTTGTCCCGCATCGCGCAAGGTCACGACAAAATAATTTTCCCAGTCACGCGATGTCTGCGGAGATGTGGGACGCACACTTGGCTCTACAAACACTTTCCATGATTCTTTCATCTGTTCCATTGACAATTCAGGCGGGGCAGGCGGTTCTTGTTGCAGGAATTCAGACATAATGTCGGTTTGCTCTTGCGTAAAGAAACCCTGCTTGCCCCAATCCGGCATGCCCTTATTGGTTCCATTGAAGATGATGGATGACAACGCCAGAGTTCCTTTCGGAACGGTGATATCTGGTGTCAGGGCTGGCCCGGTCGCACCTTTGCGTAAAGTGCCATGACAACCTGCACAACGTTCGAAGAATGTCTGTTTGGCCCAGGCGAAATCTACATCAGAGAGCGTTGAACCGGTGTTTTGCGCTTCTCCACCAGATGGAGGTTGTAGGGATAAATTAGCAACACCCTCAGGCAGACCAGCTAAGTAATCAACCACAGCTTCCATTTCTTTATCACTGAAAACTGCTGCCAGGGGAGGCATCAACCCATCCTGGCAGGGACCAGTCGGGCATTCGGGCACGACAAAAGCGCTCGGGGTTGCAAGGGATTCCTGAATATACTCCTTTGCAGCTGTGGCGCTGCCAGTGTAATCAGCGCTTTGAACCCGTTCCGCAGCTACATCCCCAATATTGGTCAAGTCAGGACCGAGGTTTCCAACTGCGCCGGGGAGGCCAGGAATCACGTGGCAAGCTGCGCATCCGCCCTTTTGAAAGGCCTGGGCAGCGAGTTCATTGCCATACAGGCTGATGCTTTCACCAGAAGCAACAGCACCGCTGACTTCCAATATACCGACCATGCCAATCTCAGCATGATTGGCAACACTATCATAGTATTCAAGCTCCGCTTCTTCATTGGGAACGGTAAACGTAACCGATACACTCTCCCCATTCTCCGTTACGCGCTTGGTTTTGATCTTCATCTCCGGGAAAGAGACATCGTGTTCCCCTTCGCCACTATTGACGAGTACTACTGTGATGGTTTCCCCCGGATTGGCGTGCAGGGTTGGATTGACCAAACCATTGATATCACCTCCTACACCCAGATATACTAAGTTGCCACCCTCGAATCCGGTGGTCAGCACATATTTCCGCGTGCTCACTTCGCTACTTGTGCCTGCACAGGCAGCCAGAATCCCTGCAAAAAGAAAGATGACCAAAAGTACCTTTAGCGCTTTCATAAATCACTCCTTTGGCAGCTGGGTTGTATTGGAGAAATATTGTCTGATAAGTAATTATTGCTTATATATTTACCAAAAAGATATGACTTATGTCACAATCTTAAAAGGAAAAACTGCCAAAGAGATTATCTTCAGCAGTTTGAATTCTTAGTAGGCTAAAGGATTACTCGCCTCTTGCCAATTTCTCAATCTCTTCTTTGTCTTCAATGATCTTAACCAATTTTCCATCCTGCATCTTGAGTACTCGGTCCACGTATTTGCACATACGCAGGTCGTGCGTGACCATGATACCAGCACGCTCGTTTTCGTGGATCAGGTTGGCGAAGGTCTCCACCACCTGATAGGCGCGCTCAGTATCAAGCGAAGCGGTCGGCTCATCGGCCAGGACCAAGGCCGGGTTGTGGATCAGGGCGCGAGCAATGGCTACACGCTGCTGCTGTCCGCCAGACATCTGCCCGGGCAGGTTACGCAGGCGATCGCTGAGTCCGAGGCGGGCCAGCAATTCTGCGGAACGCATGCGCCCGGCCTTATTTCCTTTTCCGTTCAGGCGCAGCATGAAGTTAACATTTTCTTCCGCAGTCAGGAATGGAATCAGGTTGTTGGATTGGAAGGTAAATCCAATCTTTTCACGACGCAGCTTGACGCGCTTGCGTTCGTTCAGACGGGCAAGGTCTTTCCCGTCAATCAGCACTTCGCCGTCCGTTGGGGTAAGTAAAGCCGCCAATATGGAGAGCATTGTCGTTTTACCTGAACCGCTTGGCCCGACCAGGGCAACAAACTCACCAGATTTCACATCAAAAGAAACATCATCCACGGCGTTGATGGTGCCTCCGCCTTCGATATTGAAAGTTTTGATAACGTTGCGAACCTCAAGAGCTGTATTCGTCATTGCAATACCTCACGCTAATTTCAACGCTTTGAGCGGCTCAATCCGCACCGCGTAGATGATAGAAACCATACCACCCAGCGGACCGATCAGTAACAATGCGATAACAGCCAGGATTGACCGCGTACCGTCAAATGCCAGCGGGATGGTTGGAGGAAAACTCAACGAGAATAGATAAGTTAATCCACCACCGATGCCCACACCCATCGCAGTAGTTATGATGATCTGGATCACCGAAGCCAATCCAACGGCGCCATTCGATGAGCCAATCGCCTTGAGCACACCAATCTGGGGTACTTTTTGAAGCACCTGGATCTGGAAGAAACCTCCGATTACCAGGATACCAATCAAGAGTGTAAAAGCGCCCTGGGTTTGCACCGTGCTTTGTTGAGCGGTATAGCCGGGAATATTGTTGATGGTCGTCTCTATATCGGCCACTTCGATGTTGGTCACCTGCGTTTCCAGGCGTTCTTTCATCAGTTCAACTTGCGCTGGATTCTCCAGTTTGACTGCGATGATGTTCGGGTAAGGCGTGGAGTCGTTTAAGTCGGCTGCGGGCTGCGGACGCATCTTCTCCCAGGTGGCTTGCGGCACGAAAATCGTCGGCTGGAAAAAATAGGACTGCTTCGGCACCAATCCCACCACCTTCAAAAAGAAGAATTCGTCTTCTGTCCCCTGTGTGGAGCGGATTTCGATTTCGTCCCCCACTTTGATATCGGACTGAAGCGCAACCCCTTCATCTATGACAGCTTCGCTCGCTTCGCCCCCGCGAAACGGCCTGCCCTCTACTGTTGGCGGCATTCCCGGTTTGCCAGGTTCTGCCGCTAACATTGAAATGGACAGGGGCTCTTCCAAAGAAACAATTTCACTCGTCGAAGTGAATATCTCCCCAGCGTCAGCTACGCCCTCCACGCGACGCACCGCACGGATGGTGTTGGTATCCAAACGGCTGGCTGAAATGCTGTAATCTGATTTCTCAAGAAATACGACTAGCTGCGCATCCAGATTGGCAACGTATTGACGGTTGCCATCGGCCAGTCCCTCTCCGAGGGCAGCGATGAACAACACCAGTAAAGTGATCAAAGCGATCACCAAACTGACAAGCAAGAAACGCCCTTTGTTACGGAGGATTTCTTTAATGGCTAAGTAAAAAGCTAAGAAAAAGGTTCTCATTTGATTTTTTGTCCCTATGTTTCCGGTGCAACCGGTCCCTCGAATGGCTGGTTCCAATCCATCCCCAAAACACCATGCAGAAGCAAATCTACAGGCGGGTGATCGGCAATATCGTCATAGTAATATGGCATACGGATGCGACCATCCGTGGCAATCACAAACGTTCCTGCTAACTGCATGGCATCCTGCCCTTCTGGTGGGAGTTCTGTATCCCATCCGCGTTCTTCCTTCAAACGCTTGTTGGATTTCCAAACATTCCACGATAGAAAGGTCTGCCAAATGGTCGCGCGTTCCAATCCATAAGCCTTGTACGCCTTGCGTTCAGGGTCTGCCAGGCACAACTGACCGTGCGCGCGTTCTTCGCAAAATGCCTTCGCAGATTCGGGCGTGCCCTGTGTGACAATGGCCAAGGCAAGGTTTTTCCGATTAAACTCAGGTGCAGCTACCGAGAGTGCATCCACCATTTCCTTGCACTGCGGGCAGCCAAAGTGACGGGTGAAAGCCAGCACAAGCACCTGCTTTTGCCACAGCGAAGAGAGATGCATGAGATTTCCTTCCGTATCCAGCAGTTCCAAATCTGGTGCTGGATCGTTGAATTTGAGATGAGCAAGTTGCTTCATAGTCAGGTTTCACCACCTTATATAAAAAGCTCCAGTATTTTTATCAAACTGGAGTTATTCTATCAAATTGAACATATATTGTCAAGGTTTTGCACAGATTAGTGTGTTTTGTTCAACCACACACTTGGGGGCGAATAAACGCACATGTTTTTCCATCATATCCAATTGTGCCTGAACTTGTGCTTCCGATATTCCCGCTGGCGCGTATGATACATACAACACATGCGTGGTTGTTTTCGAGATCGGCGAACGGTTATCCTGCCCACGCAGAATGGTGCAGGCAACACCGCCCGCATCTCGCATGAGCATATCACCCACCGGCACGTCTTTCTGCTTTCCGTTCATCTGGGTGATTTGATCCCCTTCGCAAGCGACATCAATCGTAACCGGATCTCTGAGTATAGCAACATCATGCCCGGCTGTCAGGATGAGTGTTTCCAACTCGGCAGCAAAATTGGCATCTACCAATGGAGATACATTTGGAAGTGATTTCCCTTTGAATACTACCGATTCCAATTGCAACAAAACATGATAGGTGTATCCAAACTTGCGATAATAGTGATGGTACGCTCCCATAACGGGTAATTCTAAAAAGTCATTGCGGGAAAAACTGGCGAATTTCTCTCGCAAGCGCTCCTCAATTGCATGCTTCTCCTGATCCAGTGCAGGTACCGATTGGGCATTATCTACACTTGAAATTTCCAACAGGCCGATCTTCCCTCCAGGGTGAGTTTCTTCCCAGGTATTAGTTGCAGTGATTGTCAACATAGCATTTCCTAATCTGTTATCTCTGCTGTAGTTGTGGCAGCCCGCACCATCAAGCGGCAAAAGGAACATAAGCCCGGTGCTGAGGTCGGCTGTCCGCAGTTGGGACAGGGTGTGAGCGTTGCCTGTATCTTTTCTTGCTCGGCAAACAATCCTCCCTGGCGTGCTTCGAGGAATTTCAAATAAAAGGTCAGCTTCGCTCCGGGGCGTTTGGTTTCCAGTTGGTTGAGCAATTCTTTGTAATAGGTTGTCTTGGAACCTACAGCAAAGGGACATTCTTCGTAAATATATTCAATGCCTCGTAAAAAAGCATACGCAGCCATCTCTCGCTCGTAAAACCGACAGAGCGGTTTTACCTTACGTGCCAGCCCCGGACTCTCAGGCAAAACCGGGCTTTGCCGCAGCAGGTATTCGCCCAGCCAGTTGAGTGTATTTCCAAATAAAACGGCAGCCTCGTCATCCAGATTGTGACCTGTCGCGAGCACAGCATACCCCAGGTCGCGTGCGATGCGGTTCATCACATGTCGTTTGGACAATCCACACACTGAGCAAGGCCGGCCTTTGCCACGATGGGTCAGTTCCGAAAGCACCGGGATAGGTTGACCATATTCTTTCTCTACGTCCACAATATGCAATTTTAAGTTTCGTTCATCTGCAAATTTTTGAGTCAGGCGTTGCGACTCAGACGAGTATCTCTCCCCCTCATCAATCCCCAAACCAATATACAACCCATCTACCTGATATCCAAGCCGGGCAAGAATATCCCACAGCGCCAGCGAATCTTTGCCGCCAGACACCGCCACCAGGATTTTCTCTTCATGGGTGAACATCTTATATTTGTTGATATGTCGCTCAACCTGCTCAGGAATCCATTCGAGGTAATGCTCTTTGCACAACGCCAACTTATGCTGGCGCATATTGACCGAGGCTTTGCTGCCACATTTTCTACATTTCATACCGATCAACCACCTGAAATCACTGCCACCAACTTGATGACATCTCCGTTCTTCAAGATTTCATCATCCAGGATCAGCTCGCCGTCACGTGTGGCAATGACAGATTCCGACAAAATGCCGCATTTCTCAAGCGCTGCGAGCAAGTCCATTCCCGGGCGTACTTCATATTCTTTGTCGCGCAAAATCAGTTTAACCATTTCTCCTCAAAGGCGGTATTCTACTCCACATTTTAACTCACGGATATCATACTTGACAGCACCCCTATGATACCGTACGATTCAAACGAAAGGCGGTACCATGCGCATCGGGATGATGGCCGACACTTATAAGCCCTACGTCAGTGGCGTGACCAATTACATTGAATTAAATAAACGCTACCTGGAAAACAATGGACACGCTGTGTACGTCTTCACGTTCAGCGAGCCAGACTATGAAGACGATGAGGAACGCATCATCCGCAGCTCGGGCCTGCCACTGGCCGATACAGGCTTTTTCTTGTCCCTGAAATATTCCCGCGAGGCAAAGAATCTTCTCCAAAGCATGGACGTGGTCCATGTCCACCATCCTTTCTTGAGTGGGCGGTTGGCCTTGCACTATTGCCGCCCCGAAGGAATCCCCGTTATTTTCACCAACCATACGCGCTACGACTTGCTGGCACAAGCTTATATTCCTATGCTACCCGAAGAGATCAGCGAGAGCTTGTTGCAAGCCTACATGCCATCTTTCTGTAAAGCGGTTGACCTGGTAGTTTCCCCCTCGCCAGGAATGGAAAAGGTTTTACGGGAACTCGAAGTAGAAAATCATATTGAAGTTGTTCCCAATGGTGTCGAATTGAAACGATTTTTCCAGGCCGAACCTTTATCTCGCGCCAGTTATGGATTTAGCGAAGATGATATTTTATTGATCTACACTGGCCGCCTGGCACCCGAAAAGAACCTAGACTTTCTTTTGCTCGCCTTTGCAGGCGTTTTCCAAGCTGTAGAAAATGTAAAGCTGCTGCTTATTGGTGATGGGCCAATGAAAAAAGAACTCGAGGAATTGGCAAAAAATCTCCAAATAACCAAAGCTGTCCACTTTGCGGGTTTAATCCCCTACGAAAATGTGCCTGGATATCTGTCCATGTGCAACGCTTTTGTGACCGCCTCAGTGACCGAAGTGCATCCGTTTTCGGTGATCGAAGCAATGGGGACAGGATTACCGGTTATGGGCATCCACTCACCGGGCGTAGGTGACACAGTAGAGGATGGAATCACAGGGTTTCTCTCCACAAAAAACCTGCCAGCCTTCACCGCCAAGCTGACCCGCCTGTGCCTGCAAACCCAGCTGCGCAAAAAAATGGGTAGCGCAGCCAGGAAGGCTTCCCATAAATATGACATCGAATTGACCACGCGCATTATGTTAGGCCACTACGAAAATCTGGTCAGCGAACCTCGTAACCACAAACTTGATTGGGATAAACGTCTGCTCGCCATTCTGGAGCGTTTTCGCGTATGAGTGGACGAAACCAAAAAATTGGAGCCTGGGGTGAAAGCGTTGCTACAAAGTATCTCAAAGAACGTGGTTACAATCTCATAGCACGCAACGTCCGCACGCCTTATGGGGAAATCGATATCCTGGCTGAGAAAGATGGCATCACTGTCTTTGTTGAGGTCAAGGCGCGCACAACAAGCACCTTCGGCCCGCCTGAGGTTTCAGTCACACTACGCAAGCAGGAACATATGATTGCTGCCGCAGAGCATTACACGCAAGAAAATGAAATCGATCACTGGCAGATCGATGTTATTGCGGTGGAAGGGAAACCAAACACAAACCCCAAGATCACACATTTTGAAAACGCTATTTAGATAGGAATTGCTCGGTTGAAGATGGGAATTCAGCCGTTCGCCCCTCACAAGAATTGGGTTTGGATAGCAGGCTCAACCTGAGTAAGGCGCGGTGGGGCGTTCAAATCCTCGCGCAGTGCTTTCGAGCGGTATTTTCAACTCAACGATCACACCAGGGCCATCATTGCGATTTCGCAGCCAAAGTTCTCCCCCTGCTTTCCATGTCAACGTGGCAACCATAGGGAAACCAATTCCCATCCCGGGTAATTCGCCAGTGAAATCTTTCTCTCCCTGCACATAGGGAAGCCAGGCCCACGAAAGTTGCTCGGGAGAAAGCGTAAGACCATCGTCTGTAACACGAATATTGATATAGCCTGATTTTGTTTCCGTGACAGAAATTTCAATGCGAGGGTCGCGTTCAGGATGAAATTTGCGAGCATTTTCAAATAATTCGTGCAAGATCATTTCAAGGGCTTCTTGAGTAAGTGCTAACTTACTCTCATGCAAGTCACTGGGAATAGAAAAAATCACATTTCTTAATTTCAATTCCTGGCACAACTGCATTGCTATTTCAGGTAATAGGCCTAGCGTAACCGGTTCACCAACACTAAGCGCCAGTGGAGCATCAATAAATGACAATATCTGGCGGATCTCATCTACCAGCCTATAAGCATTATCAATCGATGATGCTACATAATCTTTGATCTCGTCAGGTGAAAGCATGTCCATTTTATTTTTTATGATGGATAGATTACTAAACATAACAGACATGGGCGTACGCAATTTATGAGCTACGACAGTGTGAAAACGACGCATATCTTGATAAATAGACATGCGTTCAGTGACATCTTCCAGGCGCACAATGCGATGCTGTTCCACGCCTAAAACCGTATCAAGTGTATCCAACCTCACCCAGGCTGCCCGCGCAGTTGGAGTTTCCAGTTGAACAAGAAAGCATGAGGCGGGTTCATCTGCCCAATTTGCCCAGACATCTTCAGGTTCAACCTTGAAGCTATGTTCCACCACAGCTACAAAAGGTAATCCCAGATAATCTTCAGGTAAATTGAGCAGGGTATGGGCTCGCTCATTCGCGTAATGGATAACGCCGGACTTATCCAACAGCAAGTAGCCATCTGCCGCGTGGGAAGCCATCCAATTGAAACGAGTAAGGTCAGTTATCATCAAGCGCTTTGCATTCAAACGGGTGATGGTACGCAAGCGTGATATCAATTCGATCTCATCAAAAGGTTTGCTGAGAAAATCATCTACCCCTGCACTGAGGCCGAGCGCTCGTAAGTCACGGTCACCGTGCCCACCAAGCATTAAGATAGGCATGCCCCGCAAAATACGACTGGCTCGCAAGCGGCGGCAGGTTTCTAAACCACCATCTTCCAGATCAATATCCACCAAAATGGCATCGGGCAACAACTCTTCGGCCTTTTGTATACCTTCTTGTGGAACCACAGAAAATTCCAAAGCAAAATCTGTACCTTCTAGCAGGTCTTTCAGGCTATGAAGTACATTCTTATCTGAAGAAATAGCCAGGATAAGAACAGATTCGTTACTCATGATGATATACCTTGCTCTATTTTAGGGTATCTACTTACAGTGATATATTACATCTTGCGTACAAAAAGCTCCTGCCTTTCCAAGCGAGCGGAAACAATGTAAAAGGAACCTTACCAACCTTCGTCGCACATCAAATATATACAAGTTATTCCAGTATAGTGAAATAAAATGTTGAACCTTGATCTATTTCACTTTCTACCCAGATTTTCCCGCCATGTATTTCAATAATACGCTTGACCAAGGCAAGCCCAATACCGCTTCCTGCTATATTTTGATCGAGTTTGTTGAATAAACCAAAAATCCTGTCGTGATACTTCGGGTCGATTCCAATGCCATTGTCACGCACAAAGAAAATCTCTTCCCCATTCTCTTTCCTCACCCCGATTTCGACTTTTGGTTTAGGCTGCTCCCCCATGAATTTGATGCCATTGTCCACCAGATTTTGGACGACTTCAACCAAACGAGCGTGATCTCCGTGTACGATGGGCAAATCACCACTGACCTCGACCTGAACGTTGGCCGTTTTCAATTGCCCTTCCAGCCGCTCTAGAGCGTCACGCACAACTTGTTCAAAGGGAACATCTTCGGGGGGATTCATCACGCGACCAATTCGTGAGAGCTCAAGCACTTCATTCAGCAACCTTTGCATCTTATTGGTGGCATTATTGATGCGTTGGATGTCTTTCTTCAACTTTTCGGTATTCCCATTTAGGGCATCTTCTTCAAGAAAGCCGAGGAAACCACCGATTGTGATCAACGGGCTCTTCAAATCGTGAGAAACGGTGTAGGCAAAACGTTCCAGTTCGGCATTCTGCATTTCAAGTTTTTGGATTAGGTTTTCTCTCTCGGTTTCAATTTGTTTCCGCTTGGTGATATCCTGTACAAAAGCCACATGGAATTCATTTTCTCCAAGCCAAAGGTGCCTTGAGAAAACCTCAACGGGAAAGATGGTACCGTCTTTTCGACGATGGAATGTTTCTACATGTTCGCTGCCCCCTTGTTTGTTCTTCCGATATTGTTCCAGGTTTCTGTACCATTGTTCTTTTGTATAAATAGGGTCAATGTCCCACAAACACATGTCCAGCAATTCTTCACGCGAATAACCAAGTGAGTGGCAAGCTTGATCGTTGACGTACAAATGTTCCGTATCTGGGTTCATCCAATATATAGCAACCGATGCCTGGTCATTGGAATATTGAAACATATGCAGAGTTTCTTCTGCTTTCTTGCGCTCGGTGACATCCCGCACTACCGCACAGTCGAGTTCGCGGTCACCAAAATCGATGTAATTGGCAATGATTTCTACTGGAATGAGCCGGCCGTCTCTGGTACGGTGCTGTGCTTCAAGGGTGAGTTTGCCCGCTTTCTTAATTTGTTTCCAGATATCGGGCCACTGAGCCAAAGCAAACCCCGGATCTATGTCTACCAATGACATTTCCGTCAATTCCTCATGAGAATACCCAAGCATGATGCAGGCAGTCTCGTTGACATCCACAATCTGAGCCTTTGGGTCAATCCAATATACCGCATCAGCAACATTGTCCACCGTAAAACGGGTTAATCTCAATATCTCTTCAGTTTGCTTACGTTCCGTGATATCCTCAATAACACAATCAAAGTAAAATTCTCTACCCTTATCATGGGTTACGGATGCAGTGACTGCCCCCCAGATTGGAGTGCCATCTGATCGCTTGAGTTGCAATTCGGCTCGTTCTACATGCCCATTAGCTATCAAATTATCTGAGAATTTCTTTCTTTCGGCAGGATCCAGGTACATGTCGGAAACTTTTGTCTTTTGAATCTCCTTTAGGGAGTTATATCCAAACATGCGCAGGTAATATGAATTAGCAATCAGGTGTTTCCCCTCAGGGCCAGGTGTAGTGCGATAAACTCCAATGGGCAAATCCTCCACAAAAGTACGATAGCGTTCCTCGCTCTCCAACAAGGCTGCTTCCATCCGCTTACGCTCAGTAATGTCAACAAGTTGCCCCATACTGAGGGCATTCCTATTTTTATCTTTTACAACGGTTACGCTCATTTCCACATTGCGAATTTCCCCATCAGAACGGACAATACTCATTTCATAACGAGAAGGTACTTCTTCACCTCGTTGTCGTCGGACATACCGTTCTGTAACCACATCCTGGCTATCATCTGACAAAACCTCGCGAAAATCCATTCTGAGCAATTGTTCTTCTGAATATCCTAATATCTTACACAATTCTTCATTGACATAGATGAAGTGATACGCATTGTCAATTGTAAAAATACCAGCCAGAGCATTTTCTACAATGGAGCGGAATTTTTCCTCATTTTCTTGCAGCGCATCTTCTGCCCGCTTGCGTTCGGTAATCTCCCAGACGATATCAGCGAGATAGGAAACAAGTTCGGCATCTTTTCCGGTGTAATCTTGAGGCTTATTTCCAACTCCCAGGATTGCCATGATGCGCTCATTTTTTGTTACTGGTACTACCAACTCTCGAACCACTTGCGCATGGCCTTCCGGTAAACCTTTGCGATCAGGCAAAGATGGATAGTCGTTGTGAATAACTGGCCGTTTCTCTCGCACACAATCTGCCCAAACACCTGCTTCTTCAATCAGATAATGTAACCCTTTCCCTTCAGCTTTACAGAACTCTTTCAAGGTTCTGGTCGACCAGGCTTGTAACGAGAGAGTTTTCCGATCGGCTTCTACAAAGTGGAAAAAACTGATGGAGCTGTTTGTCAACCCTTCAATTTCATCTAGCGTTTTCTGAAGTAGTTCATCTAACGAGTGCTTCGCAGCATATTCCATTAGGCTGAGACGCAGCCGGAATATTTCCTGGGTCTGTTTGTGTTCAGTAATATCACGAGCATACGCACAGTGAATCTCTGTATCCCTATTACTAATTACATTTACAGTTATTTCAACTGGAATAAGCTGACCGCCTTTTGCCTTGTGGGCTGTTTCAATTTTATAATGTCCAAGTTCATGTGTCCTATCCCAGAAATTGTGCCACTCCTCTCTAGTAACTATTGGATCGATATCAAAAATTGACATGGAGAGCAGTTCTTCTCTTGTGTATCCCAAGGATTGACACATGGTATCGTTGACGTAGAGTAATTTGCCATTTTTACCCACCCAATGGATTGCATCTCGAGCCCGGTCAACTGCTAATTGAGTTAGCCGTAAATTTTCCTCGGCTTTCTTTCTTTCGGTGATGTCACTGAATATCACCTGAACAGTTATTTCTCCCTGGGATATAAACGGAACCGCAGTAACCTCCACATCGACAGAAGATCCATCCAAACGCAGAAATTTTTCTTCCAGTGAAGGAGCCGGCTGATTTTGATTGCGCACTGATCGTGCCCGTTTCATCGCAATTGGTTTGTAATCAGGATGGACAAAATCTAGAAAATAATAACCAATCAATTCATTAGCATCAGAGGCGCCAACTATTTTAATGGCCGCCTGGTTAGCATAAAAGATGTTTCCATTCCTGTGCAGTACAATCCCTGTTGGTGAGTTCTCTGCAAGCAATCGGTATCGTTCTTCACTTTCGCGCAATTCAAGCTCTGTTTGTTTGCGTTCGGAAATATCACGGGTGATCGACAGGATGCACGGTTCCCCATCAATCCCAATGATGCTGGCAGACATCAGACCAATCTTTTCACTGCCATCTTTCATCCGAAAGGTCGCTTCAAGGTTTACCACTTCACCGTGTGAACGCAATTCTTCCACCAAACGAGCGCGATCTTCAGGATCGGCCCAGATATCGATTTCAAGAGATGTCTTACCCTCAACATCCTCTTTTGTGTACCCCGTGATATTGGTATAGCCTTCATTAACTTCAAGATACAGGCCATCTTCCAGACGATTGATGTTGATCGAGTCAGGAGATGTGTGGAATGCTTTTGAAAATTTGTCTTCTGATGCAATCAGTGCTGCCTCGGCTTGCTTGATTTCAATTCGCTCAGTTTCCAACTCGGCAACTTGCTGTTCTAACATCTTGACTTCGTTCAGAAGCTCTGCCTTTGTCAGTTTGCTTAAATTACGCATTTGAACACCTTCTTGGGGACGTGATGGTAAGACAAGCGGAAATAAGCCTAATCTTCTGCTTCTGGCTTGTATACATAATTACTCCGTTGCTATCACCCCAACCCAATTTAGTTATTGTAGAATAATGGATTTTTTAGCAATCAAATCTTTCTATATTATTACAGAAAATTTTTAGTATCGCCGTAAACCATGTGTTGATGGTCGCAACGTGAGTATGACCACTACCATTGATTGGGTATAAACGCAAAAAGGCAGCAGAAAAGTGCCTTCTCAACCGTTGAGCAGTGGGGCAGGGTTTGATACCCCATAAGGGGCACTTACCTACAATCTCTAGTTCACACCGTGCTGCACTAGCTACGTGCGGTGTGAGTTTCAGTACTACAATGGGGAGCTTAGAGCGCTTATCTGGTCGGTGATTTGGTACAAGGTTCTTATTCGTTTGCTAAAAACGCCATCAAATTTTTCAAGACCTTTTCGGAAAGCCTATGTTTTACTTCTACTGAAAAACCTGCAAATTGGTTTGAAACCATTACATTGTCAAGTTGTCGATTTCATCCCTATTATCGTCTGCGCCACCAGCGTCTAATATTGCATACGAAGTTTTGTCCTTCGATAGCCAACTTATGAGAGCGTCTTTCCCAAAAGTTGGTACAAGCGAAGTATTCACCAAAATTGAATTTACCTTCTTTACCATAAATTCGTTTTCAGTAAGCAGTGTTGTGTTCTTAGGCAAGTGGATTGTGATGTCATCGCAGTTTTCTAATAACCTCTCTATTAGTAAATAATGGACTTTTTCTTTTTCCAGTTCATACTTTCTCGTACGACTAAAATAAAAAACCCTGCATTCCAAAATGAACCGCAATTTTGCCAACCATTTGCCCTAATGTTCCAAATCCAATAATACCAACGCTTTTGTTTTTGAGTTCTGTCGCTTCACTTCCCCATTGATTTTTGCCAAGCCCTTTGAATAAATATATCAGTTGAGCAAATATAAACTCTACAGTCCCTTCATCCCCATAATCCCTAACACCTTTAACGTGGATCCCAAGTTTTCGTGCTGCTTCAATATCCACGTTCGCAGATTTCTCATCGTACAAACTACAACACATTCCAATAAACTTTAGAGATTTCGATACCCTTAAATGCCTGCATTATTTTTTGTGCGCCAACTTACCAAAACGCAATCAGAGTCGGAAATGCGTTCAATAATTTCATCATCAGTGTTCGGAAAGTCGTAAAATATTGTGATAGGCTCTGTTTAGAGAATAGCCAGTTTTTCAAGAACTGGGTTTGTTAGTCCGCAATCATTAATTATTGTTATTTTCTTGAACATTGCGGACATTGCATCTAAAAGCATGTTTTCCCTCGTGTGCGAAATCTGAATAACGTGGTTACTCACTGAATGCGCTGTACTCTGCGCTACCCATTACCCTATGACGTGCATTCTCGATGTGGTCAAGCATTGCTGTTTTGGTTTGCTCTGCATCTCGTTTTCTTAGTAGTTCCACCAGTTGACGGTGTTCTTCTAATGAATGACTGGCATCCTGATCCCGCTTCCAGGTGGCGATATTGAAGCGTGAAGCTACACGTTGTAAGTGCACTAAATAATCACGCAAATAGCGATTGCCAGTAGCCTCCGCCAACACACGGTGAAAATCGGAATCAAGTTCTGACAACTGAATGTGATCCCCAACCGCAGCAGCCGTTTCTCCTTGTACAACAAACTCATCCAATTGCTCCATCTGCTCATCATTCAGACGCTTGCATGCCAGTGCTGCGGCCGTGCCAATCACCATGCTCATGGCATCCATCACCTCTACGAAATCGAAGACGTTCAACGGCATGATTACCACGCCTTGCCTGGGAACCATTTGCAATAACGCTTGTTCTGCCAATCGCTGGCAGGCTTCACGCAGGGGGGTGCGTCCCCAACCGTATTGCTTCATCAAAGTGGCCTCGCTGACCGCCAGTCCTGGTTCCAGTTCAAGGTTCAAGATCAAGCGGCGCAACTCGGATTCAATGCGGTCACTTTCGCGTGCGGGGGATTGCTTTGTTTTTGGCATACGTTATCCTTAAAATATTCTTCAATATACATATTGTATACTATTTGTATATTGACTGCAAGTACTTTAAGTTGTATAGTAAAGATATGGCACAAACCGGCATCATCTTCGATATCAAGAAATACGCCATCAACGATGGCCCCGGTATCCGCACGACAGTGTTCTTTCAGGGTTGTCCCCTTTCGTGTTGGTGGTGTCACAACCCGGAGAGTCAGCCGCGGAAACCAGCCCTGATGTATCGCGCTAATCGCTGTGTCTTATGTGGGGAGTGTGCTACGGTTTGTCCGCAAAGTGGAATTCAAATCAACGGCAGTGCAGAAACCGATCGCTCGAAATGTGATACCTGCGGAACCTGCGCGGAAAGCTGCTACTACGGCGCGCGGGAAGTTTCCGGACGGGAAGTCACCGTAGAAGAAGTACTAGCAGAGATTGAAAGAGAAACCCCATTCCACGACCAATCCGGCGGCGGGGTTACGTTTTCGGGCGGTGAACCGCTCATCCAACGGTCGTTTCTGATGGCATTGCTACGCGCCTGCAAAGAGCGTGATATTCACACTGTAGTGGACACATCTGGTTATACAACCTGGGAAGCGCTGGATAGCATTCGGGGATTTGTGGATTTATTCTTCTACGATCTGAAATTGATGGATAACGAACGCCATATCCGATACACAGGCGTTTCTAATGAACCAATCTTACGAAACTTGAAATCCCTTTCAGAGCACAGACATCCTGTCTATGTGCGCATTCCGCTCATCCCCGGCGTGAATGATGATGGCGTAAACCTGCGTCAATCCGCTGAACTGCTGGCCTCATTACCCAATGTGACCGGCGTGGAATTGATGGGCTATCACGACATTGCTGCCGCCAAATACGAGGCATTGGGAATGTCGTATCGATTGAATGGAACCAAACCGCCTACGGTAGAGCATATGCAGCAGGCGGGGAGTATTTTGGATAGATATAGATTGAAGGTGAAAATCAGTTAATTCGCACTGAGCGGAGGCTAAAGGCCGCAGTCGAAGTGCAATATTCTGTTTCAGCCGCCCTTCGACTTCCACTTCGACAAGCTCAGTGTCCGCTCTGGACGAATATTTGGAGGAATCTATGGCAACTACAATTACACCAACCATGACCGAGCGCGTGCGCAAGCTGCGCCAGCAATCTTTAGACACGGTCGAATCGATCTCCATCGAACGCGCCGAACTGCTGACCGATTTCTACAAGCAGGATCTGGGGCTGATGTCTGTTCCGGTGCAGCGCGCAATGGCATTTGCTTATTTGCTGGAGCACAAGAGTATCGCTATCTACGAAGGTGAACTGATCGTCGGCGAAAAA
>WOR8_10002380_pt1 | contig 18620 bp, 15 predicted proteins | sample DeeMarSeWOR38_10_FD_19890 | JGI IMG/M metagenome (IMG submission 19890)
GACTTTGAATTGCTCGACAAGGAAATCGATAAGGTTGTCTGGACATTTGCCAATCTTTTTCCCGGCTGCCTGATTAAATCCATCGACGGCATTCGCATGAAAAAGAAATACTTCTGGGATATCTGCAAAAACGGCAACCGTCACTGGCTCGCTGCCAATATGGGCGGTGAGGCATTCCTCGGCTTCGGCGCTTTTAATACCAAAAGAATCACCGGTCAGGATACCATCGACTTCATCAAGTTCCGCCAGAACATTGCTGACTCCCGACTCTGGGATGAAGAAATGTTCGCAGAAGTTCTCGGAAAACCGCAGAAGTAGTATTTGTTACCTGAATTTTGCACGAGTCGGAGGCTTTCATATGCAAGGCACTTAAGGCCGAGGCTATAGTGAACTATGCCTCGGCCTTAATAACGCAGCAGATGGAAACTTCCGGCCCGCCGCGTTGTTTCCAGGGCGAAAAGTAATGAGATAAAATGATTTTCATCCATTAAACATAATTCCATTTCTCATTAATTTTCATGCAAGATTCAGGTATTATAATTCCAACTTTTTATTTTATGGCAGGCGATGCGTTTTAAAAAACGCGCGCCTGCCATTTTTATTCTTCAAAATTTGAAACGCTCAATTTAGGAAGAAGTGTCTTGATAATGGGAATCATATTATGTAACATTTCGCTCAACCTCTTCCCGAACTCAACAGGGACGACTTCAGGCATCATCGATGCAAAAATGACCGAGACGTTCTCAAAAGAAGTTTTATTTCCAACCCCCCGGGGCGATATACGCATTCATTCCTTTTGCAGCCCGGAACAAATCAGACAATACACCTTTGATCCTCAGTTCCAGAATTATCACAACTATAAATCTCTATATACACGCCGGCAAAGTCTGGAGGATAATGCCGGATGTCCAGATGCAAATATCGTCCTGGCGGTTGCCGCGCCTGAGAACATCATCGGTTTCGGTGTATTGGCATACCCGGAACCGGATGAGCGCTGGGCTGAACTGGGGCCGAAGATCATGATGGAAATAAAAGTCATTGAGGTTTGCCGGAATTGGCGGTCTTTTGGCATTGCCCCCCGAATTATGAAAATGATACTTGCGCATCCGCAAATTGAAGAAAAAATTATTTATCTGGTAGGGTATTCGTGGACCTGGGATCTAACCGGCACCGACATGAATGCCCGGCAATACCGGGAAAAGCTCATCGATCTTTATCGCTCCCACGGCTTTCAAGAATATCAAACCAATGAGCCTAACGTGTGCTTAAAGCCGGAGAATTTTTTAATGTGCCGAATCGGCAAAAATATTTCACAGATGATAAAAGACCGTTTCAAGTGGTTAAGGTTTGGTCTCAGGCCGTGGACCTGGAAGGTTGATGCTCCCTAATGTTGCTTCCGGCAAGTCATTTACAAAAAACGTTTTTATTCTATATATCAGAAATAAACAGGTTTCAGGTTTCGGGTGTCAGGTGTCAGGAAGATACTGAAGACAGAGCACAGAAGAAGAGGGCAGAATGTTTTCTGTTACTATAATTTGACAGTATTTAGTGTTCGGTGCTATGAGGTTTTCGCTGTAATGTATTGGGAAGTAATTTTTTTTCGTGCTTTCGGGCAAAAACAATCGAGAGGTGAAAATGATTAAAGATCGGATCGTGTACTTTAATGGAGAATATGTCCCCTGGGACAAAGCCACCGTTCATATTATGTGTCACAGCTTCGGGAGGGGATCGGCTATTTTTGAGGTTATTAGCCTGCATTCAACCGGTTCCGGTCCGGCTGTTTTTCGGCTTCACGCGCATATTGATCGGTTGTTTAAATCCGCTGAACTTCTGGATATGGAGCTACCGATTGCAAAGGAAGGTTTTTACGAAGCAGTTGCCCAGACTGTAAAACGCAACGGTCTTCAAAAAGGATACATAAAAATTATCTGCTTCTATCCTGAGTTTGCAGTTGAAATTTTGCCCCCCCGGAAACAGTTGACGGTATCTGTTTTCGCCATTGATCCCGAGCAGGATTTAGGGGGACTCGGTATCCCCTTCGAAGAAGGCACGACGCTTTTCGTGAGCAGCTGGCGTAAACTGGATCCGTTAACGGTTCCGATTGAGGCCAAAGCCGCCGCCAATTATTTAAATGGCATGGTTGCCCGGATGGAGGCTAAGAAGAATGGTTTTGAATATGCCGTTATGCTTGATACCCGGGGATATATTGCCGAAGGTGGGACTGAATCTGCATTTCTGGTCAAAGATAATCAATTAATGACGCCTGCTATCGGAACGGTTCTAAAAAGCATCTCGCGTATGTCAATTCTGGAAGCGGCAAAAACAGCCGGGATTGAGTGTTTTGAAGGGCAATTAAAGCCGGAACTGCTGTTCGAAGCCCAGGAAATATTTTTATCCTGCACCCCCTTCAAGGTCCTGCCGGTCCGCAAGATCAATGATCGCCAGCTGGATAACGCCCCCGGGCCGCTAACCCGCAAAATAGCGGGACTATTGAATGGCATCGCCGGCGGCAATGATGAACGCTTCAAGGACTGGATGTATCCGGTGTGAAAGCAAACATTGAAAAAGTTTTGCGCGGTGACCAGTTGGCGGGCGCTAAATTGATTCGGATGCTGGAAGAGGGCGACCCCTCGGGTATTGAGGGACTCAAGGCCCTTTATGCGCATACCGGAAAAGCATTTGTTTTGGGTATCACCGGTGCTCCGGGTTCCGGAAAGTCCACCTTGATAACCCATATTATAACTGAATTGCGACGGCGCAACATGAAGGTCGGCGTGGTGGCAATTGATCCCTCCAGTCCGTTTTCGGGCGGAGCGTTCTTAGGTGACCGCCTTAGGATGCGTCGTCATACCGAAGACGAAGGGGTTTTCATCCGTTCTATGGCCACCCGCGGGCATTTGGGGGGGTTAAGCAAGACAACCTGCGAAACTGTGATGGTGCTGGATGCCATGGGATATGATATTATTATCATCGAAACCGTGGGGGTTGGGCAGGCCGAAGTCGAAATCGCAGAATTTGCTCACACAAAAATCGTCGTTTGTCTGCCGGGGATGGGTGATGAGATTCAGGCGATGAAAGCCGGCATACTAGAAATCGGTGATGTGTTTGTTGTCAACAAGGCCGACGCACCCGGGGCGGATGATCTCGTCGCACAACTTCGGGGTATGCTCGAAATGGGAGCAATTCCGCAGGATGCCTGGCACCCGCCGGTTCTCACGACTGTGGCGGTAAACGCTGATGGTATTGTGGAGCTGGTTAATGCGATTTGGAGCCATCGCCGATATTTGCTGGACAGCGGTGCGTTCAACAGGCATAATTTCGAACAGACATTCCAGTTATTGCGCCGACTCGTTATGGAAATGGCAGCCGACAAGATATTTAGCGGCTCCGACGAATCAACTGTCCATCAAACCCTTCTCGAGGCCGTAAATAATCGCAAAATTGACCCCTTTACCGCCGCCGAAACACTCGTAAAGGATCTCTATGGCAATATCTAGCTCATAATTAGCCGTTCATTTTTAATTTTAGCTCATTTGTGGTTAAAATTTTCTATAGGTTTAAAACTTCACCATCGGGGGTTAACTGAATTTTTGAGATAGGTTCTAACTGCTGATCGGACGCATTGACTCAATAAAGGCCTCTAAACGGGTCTCGGCCTGGGCATCGGAATATGCGCGCGGATCATTTTGATCGGCTTCGATAACGACCCCCGGCTTGCCGGTCAGCTTTGAAACCTCCTCTCGTAAGCGATACATGCCCACGGAGTAGGGCTTGCAGGAGCGGTTGGAGTGCATAATAAATCCGGTCAGGGAAAATTCCTCGATGAGCCGGGCAAGGTATTTAATGCGTTCCTCGAATCCAAGGTTGATGTAAACGTTTAAATAAGACGCCGCAATGGCCTGGTAAATATCGCCGGCCCGATCCTCTTCAAAATCACTCAAGCCACCCCAGCTGTTGGCATAGGTGGTTACCACCAGGGTGCATTTCCTCTGTTCAAAGAAATTGCCTAAACGACTCATTTTGAACCATACCGGCAGGTTGTCCCATAGCACCCGATATTTTTCTTCCGGTACAGACCCGATTTTTTGACGGACGCGCTCTGTCACTTCTTCATGGAGGCTTTTGTAGTAATCAACGCACGCCTGGGTGCCGCGTAAGGTAACGATGGGACCCAGGTGGATAAAGGAATCCAGGCTGTTGATCGGAGCGGGGATTGACTTGCAAAGATAAAGAATTTGTCTCCAATATACCGACGCTTGCCGGCTAAGGGATAAGACATCAATAAATCGGTTATGGTCAAAGGGTCGGTTTAAAAACTTGGCCAGAAAACGCTCCAGGTCTTTGAACTGTGAAATCGTGTAATCTTTCACATCCCTGGTTAAGCCATCGTGAAGAAAAGGTGTGTCGACAATGAACAGCGGCACATCATATTTACGCGCGACAACCTCGTACCATTTAATGACGGTCTTGCAAATATTGGTTGAGCAAAGCAGAAAATGCGGTGGCGGCAGTCCGTTTGCCGGCCCGCCCCGGGTAATGTCAACGCCAAAATCGGTGCGCGCGTAGGCACAAAGATCCTGTGAGAAGCCGGCGGCTTCGGCCGCTTCCAGCAGTTCGAGCGATTGATGCCCGGCGGCACACATGGCCGCATAGTTTTCGGGATATATGGGTAAGACATCCATGGCATAGAGAAACTCCACCGGGGCGCCGCTGGTGACCCATGCAATCGGCTTTTCCCGGGTGGTCTTGGCCTCGATGTAATAGTTTGTCATCAGGGTTTTCATTTTTTTGTGAGAAGCTAGTTGCGTCATATTATCACCCAGCCAGGATTTCGCAAAAGGCGTTGGTTCTTGTCTTTATGGCTTCAAAGTTGGACATGCTAAGTTCCATGTCAATGAAAGCAGCCGGAATTCCTGCTTCTTTAAAGCGGTTCATCAGCTGCGGACGATCAAAGGCATCCGGTTCACAGAATTTAATGTACCAGAATAAGATTCCATCGGCCCCGGATTGTTTCACCCTGTTCAAGAGATAGGGATGGCGGTCATTGTCCGGATTGTATATACAGCAGCAGGGGGCCGGATTAAATAAATATTGCGTGATGCCTTCAACCAGATTTTCAACGCGCAAGCTCTCCTTGGATACGGTTCGCCATCCATTGGCTAAATCATCATCAACGATATCGATTTTTAAATCATCAAAGATTTTATAGTTTTCAAGCGGATCAAAGACCATACCGGAGATAAAAACCTGGGGCCGGCGGCCTTGCGGTGGGGATAATGCCGCCAATTCATCTAACAGGGTTTCGAGCATCCGATTGTAGGCGTCTGCCGGCAAAAAGAATCCGGCTTTCAAAACGGTATAAAAATCATGATTTTTTATTAAGCCCGGTTTTTGGCGACGGAGGGCATATAATTTTCGCTGAAGAGATCGGGTGCTTCCATAAAGGTCGGCTGCTTCGGCCAGAGATTTCCCGGTAAGCGGCTGTCCCGTAATTTTTTCAAGCCCGGTCGTCACGCTTTTAAGCACGGTCTTGAGGTATGCTTGCCGAGCCGTTTGTGTTTGCGTGATGGGGATGGAAAGCGCCAATGTCGGCTTAGTAAAAAGCCGCCGATATATTTCTCTTAAGTTGATTAAGGTGTCGCAAAGGGACGTAAAAGCGTAAGCTTGCACCATTTTGGCGATGCCTTTTAATTCAAGCTCCAACACCGACCGGGCAACAGAGCAGCAATAGCTCTGCAGATAGGCATCGGATTTTTCCAGGGGCAAGTTATTGCCCCACAACTGAACCGGATACCCCCCCGCGGCATAAATTAATTCCAGGGGGAAGTAGGCCGGCATCACGCCGATGACCGGACGCCCGAGTTCCTTTTCGTATTTTAAGATCGTCCTGGATACGTTGTTGATAATCTCATGAAACGGTTGAAACATATTTTCTGCCTTTAATCATTTAATACCCAGAAAAACTTTCACCTTATCGATTTTTTCATCGATGTTCGCCTGCCTGCGGATCATGATGCGCTGGGCTGTGGGTGGGCCGGCGCCATGCATGGACTCGATTAAATAACCGACGGCACCGGCGCCGGCCACAAGGTTTTCGATCAGTCGCAAGACTTTCATGCGGTCAACGGTTGCATATTCAGGGTTGGCTGCCAGGTATTTGCGGATATATTTACTGGTCAGGGGGTCCTCGAGATCCGCTGCCGACGGCATGGTGCCCAGCAAACCGCCGGCAATATCTGTTGCCAGCCGCGCCAGTTCGTAAGGAAATCGGGTAACATTTAATTTGCAAACATTGGCCAGCAGCATGTTGACCTGAAAATTTCCTGCGGCCGTTTGCTCCCCCGCGGCAGAACAGGCGATCCCGCAGGCATAAATCGTTTCGTTGAGGTGAATCATTTCCACCAGCTTATCATTTATGTGACTGGCTTTATCCACGCCGTTCATTTTTGCGATTAAGGCAGTGGCCCCGATCAAAACATCGCCGACACCAGCTTTGCATCCGCCATAGCTCTGGCGATGATATGATGCAAAGCGCTCGACGAGTATCCCAGAGAAATCCACCTCGCCGGCCATAAAAATACGTTCATTGGGAACAAATACATCATCGAATACGGTCATTACTTCCTGCCCGCCGTAAACCGGATTGCCCACATCTAATTTATGCGCTTCCAGCTTACGGGTATCGCTCGACTGGCGGCCATAAATATAATGAACACCTTCAGCGTTGGTCGGTACTGCGCCGCAGACGGCCCAGGGCTCTTCTCCCGGGCGCATGGTTAACGTCGGCATGACCAGGATCTCATGGGAGTTGAGCATTCCGGTCTGATGCAGTTTTGCTCCGGAAATAACGATTCCATCCGGGCGGCGGTCTTTGATTCTGAGAAACAGGTCGGCATCCGATTGCTCGATCGGGCGTTTGCTGCGATCCCCCTTCGGGTCTGTCATTGCGCCATCCACAACCAGATCCTCCTGCTGGATCCAGCTCCAATAATCTTTGAAACGCGCGTGGTAATTCGTACCGTGCTTCTGATCGCATTCGTAAGTTGTGCTGAATATCGCATTGGCGGCATCCAGGCCCACGCAGCGCTGAAAACAGCAACCCGTCTGTACGCCGCAATAGCGTTGCATTTTTACTTTATTAACCAGGTCCTCCGCACTTTGATGCAGATGTGTAAACCGGTTGACCACATCTTTGTGCAATGAGGACTCCACGCAAAACAGCTCCCGGGTCTCCTTGTCTTGAGCTGCGTCATAGGTAAATGCCACCGCTTTCTGAGCGGGCTCTACCAGACCATGTCCGGGCAGATCGTCGGCCTTTTCCCCCAGCACATGCGCCTTAAGTCGAAGTGATTTTATTGACTTTAAATAGTCATCACCTTTTTTCAGCACCATTCATATTCCTCCCGCTCGATAATGGTGGCAACGCCCTGGCCACCGCCGACACAGGCATTGGCGCATCCGTATCGACCTTCTTTGAGATTTAATATACGGGCCAGGGTGCCGGTCAGGCGAATGCCGGTGGCACCCAGGGGGTGGCCGATGGCAGTGCCGCCGCCCATCACATTAACTTTTTGTGGATCCAAAGCGAGTTCTTTAATACAATTGAGTGCAACAATGCAGAAAGCCTCGTTAATCTCCCAGAAATCAATGTCGGGGGCTTTCAGCCCGGCTTTCGCAAGCGCCTTTTTGCTGGCCGGTACCGGACCGTGCCCCATTATCGTGGGGTCCACGCCGGCAAAGCCGATGGATCGGATGGTGGCCAGAGGTTTAATGCCTTTCTTCTTAGCGGTTTCCTTGGACATCAACAGCATGGCAGTTGCCCCGGCGTTCAACGGTGAGGAATTGCCCGCGGTGATTACCCCGTCCGGTTTAAAGGCGGGCTTAAGATCCGCCATACCTTCAGCAGTGGCACCTTCCCGCACCGCCTGATCCTGTTTTACGGATAGGGGCTTTCCATCAGCCTGTTCGGCATCGACGGGCAGGATTTCATCATCAAAGAAACCTTCGGTGCGGGCTTTGGCGGCCAACTGGTGGGAGCGCGCACCCCAGCGGTCGATATCCTCCCTGGTGAAATCCGTCCGGGAAAAAAGTTTTTCTGCGGTCAAACCCATATTCATGGCGGTCATCATATCCCAGTGCTGATAGGCGGAATCCGTGAAAAGCGTCATGTTGGGCACAATGTGGCCTCTGTCAACCAGCTGTCCGCCCATGGGGACGCGGGTCATGTGTTCCATGCCCCCCACCAGAACAATATCGGCAAAATCCTGGGCAATTTCCATGAACCCGATATGAATGCCGGCCATGGCCGAGCCGCACTGTTGGTCGACAAATTTTGCGGGTATGGTTTCCGGCAAATTGGCAAGAAATATGGGGTAGCGTCCACCGTAGGCCCACTGTTCGGTAACTGCTGTCGCGCACCCCAGGAGAAAATCGTCGATTTCCTTCGCGTCGATGCCGGTTCTTTTGATCAGTTCCGGCAATAGTTTTGCCAGCAGCTCATCCGCTCTCGTTTTGCAAAACCAGTCCCTGGCCGGATCATTGGGTCTGGAACGTGATTGGGCTGTCCTCAGATAACCTGCGATAACGACTTCTTTCATGAGTATGCCTCCATTTTTTCGTTGAAAAATTAAATGGTTGATTAGAATAACCGGATAAACGAAGTGTTATTCCTGATAAAAATTTTTACCCTTTTCGGCCATCTCCACGATCAAATCCGCCGATTTGAAGCGAGGTCCGAATTGCTTCTCTAAGCCGATGAGCGTTTGATAAACATTTTTGAGTCCCCACTTGTCGGCGTAACGGAGGATGCCGCCGCGATACGGGGGAAAACCGGTGCCGTAGATCATGGCCAGATCCATATCCTGGGGCCGATCACAGATGCCTTCTTCAATCATCAGCGCAGCCTCATTAATGCCGAGAGCGAGCATTGCGTCTGTAATCTCGTCGTTTGACATCTTTTTGGGCGCGATCTGGTTATCCCGGAGGTATTTTTGGACGACATCTACGACTTTTCGGTTCGGTACCGGCTGGTCACCGCTGTAATCAAAATAGCCGGCGCCGGTTTTACGTCCAAAGCACCCGGTCTGGTAAATGAGTTCGGTTAAAGGATGCACTTTATAACGCGCGCCCAATCTTTTCTCAAAGGTCTTGTTGACATGGTAATTGATATCGATTCCGGTAAGGTCTGCCAGCGTCGCGGGCCCCATGGGCAATCCGAATTCGGTCATTGCGGTCTCGATGGCAGCACCATCCACACCATCGGCACTCAGGTAAACGGCACCGCCCATTAGGCCGCCCAGTTGGCGCGATACATAAAACCCGGGGCCGTCATTGACCACAATCGGTATCTTTTTAATGGCCCGGGAAAAAGCGACTATGGTTGCCAGTGTCTGATCCGATGTCTTGGCGGCACATATAACCTCCAGAAGCTGCATCCGGTGTGCCGGATTGAAAAAGTGGGTTCCGATCATCCGCCCGGGATCGGCGAGAATAGAGGCCATTTCGCTGATGGGCAGCGCCGAGGTATTGGTGGCAAAGATAACATCGGCCCGACAGATGTCCGCCAGATTTTGCCAGATCGCCTGCTTGATCTGCATGTCTTCCAATACGGCCTCGATAATCAGATCGACATCTTTCATATCTTCCAGAGATGTGGTGGTTTGCAGTTGATTGTCGATCAGCTTATCCAGGTCTGCTGGGGTCATTTTCTTTATCTTGATGGGATAATCAAATGTCTTGCGGATAGACGCCAGCGCCTTTTCAAGGGCTTCAGCATTGACTTCCCACAATACAACATCAAATCCACCTTTCAAGAGCACATTGGCAATGCCGGTTCCCATAACGCCGCCACCCAGCATACCGACTTTTTTAATTTTAGCCGGTTCGATGCCTTGAATGCGCGGCAGCCTACCGGCAGCCCGGGTATTGAGAAATATGTCGATAAGGTATTTGGCCACGTCGGAAATCAGACAATCGGCAAACAGGTCCGATTCGGTTTCAATATCGGCTTCAATATCGTAGCCCAGTCCTTTTTCGAAAGCTTCGATGGCTTTGAAGGGCGCAAGGTACCCTTTGGCCTGGGCGGCCGTCATGGTTTTGGCCAGTTCAAGCATCCCTTTTTTTTCGGCGGCGCTGGGCAGTCGGTCGCTCCGATTTCTGGTGGTGCGCAATTTGATATTTATCTTGCCCGTTATAAATTGCTTAGCGGCTTTTACGGCCTTCTCTACAAGTTGATCGGGTTCGGCCACTTCATCCAGCAGTCCTCTGGAAAGGGCCGCTTCGGCGCTGACGGGCTTGCCGATGGTGATCATTTCCAGGGCATACCGAAGCCCGACAAGGCGCGGTAGCCGCTGGGTGCCGCCGGCGCCGGGAATCAGGCCGATTTGAACCTCGGGCTGTCCGAGATTCACCCCCTGAGCCGCGATACGGTAATGACAGACCATGGCAATCTCCAGGCCGCCGCCCAAACAGTTGCCGTTGATTGCCGCGACCACCGGTTTCGGACCGGTTTCAATGGCGTTTAGAAAGCGGTTGTTGTCCTCGAGTTTCGGCAAAATTTCGTCTCTGGTCTTGGCGTCTCTAATCTGGGTAATGTCTGCCCCGGCAATGAAATTTTTTCCGCTACCGGTCAGGACAATGGCTTTGATCGCCTCATCTTTATAGGCCTCGGTGAATGCTTCGGCCAGCTCTAAAACAAAATGTTTCGAAAGCTGATTGACCGGCGGATTGTTCATGCTGAACACCGCAACGCCATCTTTCAATTCGGCCTGAATGGTATTGTAATCTGTTTTCATTTTTCCCCCTTAACCCTCAGTCTGGGTTTCAGTGTTGAGGCGGCAGGTTCCAGAAAATATATGACGCAGGATAGCGAACATGCCTCAGACAGGATGGTACCTCCTCTGTTTGCTATCCTCTGACTTCTGACATCTGAACACCGACACCTGAAACCTCTTAATTTAAAGCCCGCCGAATCCCTCATCCGAAATTTGAATGGCCGCTGCACAGCCGTCGGCGATGGCATTCATTTTTCCCATCGTTGCCTGGAGCTCGGTGTTGATGAAAAACTCCGCTGTGTGAATCTGTCCTTCATAAAAGGCAAGATCCTTTTTCCTGGGCTTCTGGGTCAATTTCGTTACGGCAACCGTAGCTCGCCACAGCAGCATCCAGGCCGTGATGATATCGCCGATGACATGCAAAAATGGGAGAGAGTGCGCAAAAGCCGCCTTGAATTCGGCGGACATCGCTTTTTTACCGAGGTGCAAAGCGACTTCACCGAGGCGGTTTGTAGCGACTTCCATTCGAGCAGCCAGCGTCTTGGTTTGTTCCATTTCTTTGGCCCGGGAAATTGTTTTTTGAATCTCGCCGAGAAAGTTGATAAATACCGTGCCTTTTTTCATACCGATCTTACGTCCCAGCATATCCAGGGCCTGGATGCCACTGGTGCCCTCATAAATAGATGTAATTTTGCAATCCCGGGCATACTGCTCAACCAGATAATCTTTCGTATAGCCGGCACCGCCAAAGACTTGAATCGCCTGGATGCAGACTTCATGTCCTCTTTTAGCCATATACTCTTTAACCACCGGTGTCAGCATGGAAAATAGATCGGTATGACGTTCGCGATCTTCTTCTTTTTCAGCAATATTGCCCTGGGTTCCGATGACGGTCATGTAATAAAAAAAACTGCGCATCCCGTCCACATAGGATTTCATCCACAAAAGGTTTCGGCGCACATCCGGATGTTTGATAATCGGAACCGAGGGTGCACTGTGGTCGGCAAAGTTTTCCAGGTCTCTTCCCTGGATACGCTCCCGGGCGTAGTTGACGGCCATCAGGAAAGCGGCTGAAGCATAGGTCAATGCCTGCAGTCCGGTACTCATGCGGGCACCGTTGATCATGTTGAACATTATTTTCATGCCTTCACGCTGCCGGCCGAGCAAATAGCCGACGCATTTTCCTTTGCTGCCCAGTGCCATGGAACAGGTGGCACTGGCATGAATGCCGTGTTTTTCCTCGACCCCGGTGCAGATAATGTCATTGCGATCGCCCAGGCTGCCGTCCTTGTTGACAAAATATTTTGGAACCAGAAATAAGGATATGCCCTTGGTCCCCGGGGGATCACCTTCAATACGTGCGAGAACCGGATGGATTATATTTTCGGCCAGATCATGTTCGCCGTTGGTGATAAAAATCTTGTTGCCATTCAACGTGTAGCTGCCGTCCGAATTCTCAATGGCCGTAGTGGAGAGCGACCCCACATCGGAGCCGGCCTCGGACTCGGTGAGAAGCATGGTGCCCCCCCACTCAGCGGAGGTAAGTTTCTTGACATATGTCTCTTTATGTTCCGGCGTGCCGTATAATTGGATCATATTGGCGGTGCCGTTCCCCATTGTGGCATAACAGAATAACGGCCAGTTCGCCCCCAAAAAGTATTCAGCGGCCGCAGCGCCTATAAAAGCCGGAGCCCCCTGGCCGCCCATTTCCGCCGGTACGCTGAGATTGTTCCACTCTCCTTCTTTGATCAGATCGAAGACACGCTGGAAGCTCTGGGGCACCTTGACGGTTCCATTTTCAAATCGAACGCCCTCGGTGTCTCCTTCAGCCAGCAGCGGCAACAGCTCCTTTATGGCCAATGCCCGGGCTTCGTTGATAATAAGGGAACAGGTCTTTGGATTAAATTCCGCATATTTTTCATGATTGAGAATGTCCGCACAATTAATTTGTTCCCAGATGACAAAATCCTGATCGCGTCTGTCAACCAGCTGTTGTGCCATGACTCAAATAACTCCTTTCTTTACCGGATCCTTGTTGGCTGAAAATCGACTTTGAAGATAGTGGCGCGTGGATTACTTGGTGCATAACGTGTAACACACTGCACGTAGATCTACCTAATTATATTAATAAAAAATGTCAATGACTATTATTATTTTTCCCTTGACATTTTTTTTGACGTTGGATTAATTGATGATCGCACCGGCAATATCACCTGAATATTCGTCGCGTAAAATCCATAATTTCATTCGAGGAAGAGATGAAAATCAGCTCCGTGGTTAAACGCACCGGCGTTCCCAAAGAAACCATCCATTTTTATATCCGTGAAGGCTTACTTCGCAAGCCCCGTAAATCCGGGATTAATATCGCGGATTATAACGAAAATCACGTCAAACAAATCCGATTCATCAAAGAACTGCGAGATAATTATTACTTTCCGATTCCCTTGATAAAGAAAATTATCAGGAAAGTCAAAAAGCAACCCGCCTCCGAACGAACCTTTTTTGAACTCCACAGCAAATATTTCCGTCCGGCGGATCGGCTGCTCACGGAGGAAATCGCCGGAAGAGACGCATTTCATGAAACGACCGGACTGGGGCGCAAATGGATCCGCAGGGCCGAAGAATGGGGGCTCATCGAGCCGCAGGTGCATGACGGAAAACCCGTTTATTCACTCGATGACGTCGCCATCGGCAAATTGATGGTTGACATGGACCATATCGGCTTTGGTCCCAAAGATGGTCACGACCCCGAGGATCTGCGCTATATCGCCGATTTCGTTAAAGAGTTTGTCGTAAACAGTTTTAAGAAATATTATCAGACCAACCTGGAAAAATTATCTGGCGCGGATTTCGCCCGAAAGCGGGACCAGTTTCATGAAGTGATCAGCCTTTTTTTTTATTATCTTTATCGCAAGTTTGCCCGGCAGGCGATTCATCGCCTGCTTGAATCCGAGGACCCCGAATAAATGCCATGATCGAGCTTTTCCCCGACATATTCTATATTCCCGGCAAGAATAATTCACGGTTCCCTTACTGCGCCTGCCTGTATCTAAAGGGCCGGGACATGCGGGTGCTGATCGATGCCGGTATGGGCGCCGGCCATCTAACACCGCTAAAAAAGTGGGGCATCGATACCCTGATCTTAACGCACTGCCATATCGATCATCGCCTGACGCGTAAAGAAATTCCGGATGTGCCGGTCTGGTGCCATGAAGCCGAGGCCCTTTTTTTAAATGACCGAAACTTTTTTCTGGACGCCGTCGGCATGCAGCGCAGCGGTGTGGATCTGTCTGCAGGCTTTAATTTTTCAGATGACATGTTCGCGACTAGAATCAATCGCTACTTATCCGACGGCGAATGCCTTGACCTGGGCGGCATCACCCTCGAAGTCATCCATACCCCCGGGCACTCGCCGGGTCATCTTGCGTTTTACATCCCTGAGGCAAATCTCCTTTTTACAGCGGATGTGGACCTTACCTCATTTGGCCCTTTCTATGGTCATGACTTTGCCGACATCGATGAATTTCTCCAATCCATTGAGCGGCTCAGACAGTTGAACGCCGGAATAGTAGCCACCGGCCATGCCGGTCCTTTCAGCGATCGGGTCGTCGACAAATTCAATATGTACGAAGAAATTATTTATCAGCGGGAACGGCAGGTGCTTGAATTATTAACACAACCGAGGACTATTGGTGATTTTAAGGGTCGCAATCTCATATTTCGAACCTACGCTGATTTTCCGGATCTGATGCGGTGGTTTGAGATTGTCCACATTGAAAAGCATTTAAAGCGATTAAAAACCCTGGGAAAAGTTGAACATATACATGAATTGTGGTCAATTAACGAATAAAAATATTATAGAAAAAATGTGGGGTATCTAAACGCCGCGAAACCGATTCTGAAAGGAGAATAAAATGGGAAGCAATTATGACCTCAACGAAAAAATTGCCCTTGTCACCGGTGGCGGCCGGGGGATCGGTCGCGCCATCGCCCTGGGTTTGGCCGAATGCGGAGCCAGGGTGGTTCTGGCGTCAAGAACCAAAGGAGAGCTTGATAAGGTCGTTGACGAAATCAGGCAAAACGGCGGTGAGGCTGCGGCCCGGGTAGTGGATTTGATGGTGGGCGAACAAATTGATGCGCTGGTAGACTTTACGCTCAAAACGTATAACGGGCTTGATATTCTTATCAACAATGCGGCCCGAAGCATCATGGTGCCCTTAATGGATTTAAGGGAAGACGGCTGGGATAAAATCTTTGGGATTAATTGCAAAGCGGTGTTTTTGTTGAGTCGTGTTGCTGCCAGGATTATGGCTGAAAGGGGCGGGGGGCGCATCATTAACATTTCTACCATCGGGGCTGTCCGCGGCGGTGCGGGCATGTCTGCTTACCATGCGAGCAAGGCAGCCCTGTCAATGCTGACCAAGTGCATGGCTGTCGAGTGGGCGCCGTTGAAGATCAATGTAAATGCTGTCGGTCCCGGGCTAGTCAAAACAGCTTTCAGCCAGCCCATCTGGGGAAATCCTGAAGTCGAAAAATTAGTTGCGGCCAAAATTCCGCAAGGGCGCCTGGCAGAGCCGGAAGAAATCGTCGGAGCGGTCTTATTCCTCTGTTCTGAAGATTCAGGCTATATCACCGGAGAGACCCTATACGTGGACGGCGGCACACTTGCCAATCTGTGAGGTTTCAGGTTTCGGGTGTCAGGTGTCAGGTGTCAGAGTTTAAAAAGGGCTGATAGGCCAGGAAGCTATAAGGCTGGAAAGCTTGAAATGGCGAGAGCTTCTGAGCTTACGGGCCTGCCGGCCTTCAAGCGATATGGTGTCGTTTAATGAATCCAGCTGGATAAAAATATTCCACAAGGCAGGTTTCAGGGAGATTGTTGTGAAAACTTACGGACGGCTTAAAGACAAAGTGGCCATTATCACCGGGGCCGCTGGCGGCATCGGGAAAGCGACTGCGATTTTGTTTTCAAAAGAAGGTGCCAAACTCGTTTTGGCAGATGTTAATGCAGACGGTTTAAAAGAAGTCGCCGGCCTCATTGCCGATGCAGGCGGAATGGCGGTTGTCAGAAAGACCGATGTGTCCGATGAAGACGAGGTCAAAGGGCTTATCGCACTTGCTTTGAAATCCTATCCTCAAATCGATGTTTTATGTAATATTGCCGGCGTTGCAGGGGATATTGTCAGCCTTGATAATCAGGATAGAGATATCTGGCACTGGGTGTACGATGTGAATGTTATGGGCGCGGTATACACCACCAAGCATCTTTGCCTGCACATGCAGGAACGAAAATGCGGTGCCATTGTGAATATTTCATCTGTTGCCGGTATTCGATCCGGCGCAGGCGGAAATGCTTACAGTGCCAGCAAGGCGGCCCTCATTAATTTTACGCAAACAGCAGCCTGTGACCTGGGCGGATACAATATCCGCGTAAATGCCGTTTGTCCCGGTTTGATCGAAACCGGGATGACCCAACCGATCTTCGATTACGCCAGGGAAGCCGGTAAGGCGGAAAAATTGGGAAACCGCTGTGAATTGAGACGTTACGGTAAACCCGAAGAGGTTGCCCATGTCATCCTGTTTCTGGCGGGCGATGAGGCCAGCTATGTAACCGGACAGGCACTTCCGGTAGATGGCGGCAACACGGCATCCTTAAATCTTCCCGGTATGAAAGTTTAGTACGGGCCATCAGACGCACTGCTGACTCAGGGGTGTTAAAGACAATTTTTTGATTATAGGAGATCTTATGGAACTGCGGGAAGCCGTAATCGGACGGCGCAGTATTCGCCAATTTTTGCCCCAGCCCGTTTCAGAAGAAATGATTAAAGACATTATAGCAAAATCCCTGTGGTCGCCTTCCTGGGGCAACACGCAGCCATGGGAGATCGTTGTGGGAACCGGAGAATCGCTGGCAGAATTTAAAAAGAAAAACCGGAACGCGCTCATAGAAGGCAAGGCGTCGGCCACCGATATTCCCATGCCGCAGGTATGGCCCGATTGCAATAAACTGCGATACAAGGAGCTGGGCAAAAGTGTTCTGGGGGCGCTTTCGATTGCCAGGGAAGACCGGCAGGCAAGGATGGACCATTTCGCCTGGATGTTCACCCTTTTTGATGCGCCTGCGGTGGTAATTTTTACGTTGGACAAAACACTTTTGCTGGAATACGCCATGCTCGATGTGGGCCTTATTCTGCAAACATTCTGTCTGCTGGCACATGACAAGGGTCTGGGCACCTGTATATTAGCCGCTTCTGTTATGTACCCTGAAATCGCGAGGGAGGTATTCTCAATTCCCGAAACGAAACGTCTGGTGATGGGCGCCGCCCTCGGCTGGCCGGATCCGGATGCGCCCGTGAATTCATTTGAAAGAAACCGGGGCCACCTGGAAGAATTTGTAAGATGGGTCGGTTAAAGGGTTGGACTTAAAGGCGATGGTGAAAATATCATGATTGATCCAGGGTTAAGCGATAAAGTTGTGCTCGTAACCGGGGGAAATAATCCCTTTGGCATTGGTGCAGCTATTGCAAGGACTTTTGCTTCCCATGGCGCCCGTTTATTTATTCATTACTTTCGTCCGGAAATCGATTTTTCCGACGGAAAAAAGAGTGACAGCGATCTATCAGAGCCGGGATTAGGATTCTTTTTCGAGCAGCAACAAAAAACAGCCGATGAGGTGGTCGCATCCATTCGAAAATCCGGTGGCAAAGCGGAGTCCTGGGAGGGAGATCTGCGATACCCGCAAAACGTTCATGGTTTATTCGAACAGGCGCAAATGGCGTTTGGTCAGGTGGATATATTGGTGAATAACGCGGCCGAATACTTGGCGGATACCTTTCTTCCGCCCGAGGCATTGGGAAAAGACCCAGCGTTATGGGCGGATGGCCCCCCCATCGCAACGATCAATGCTGAAAGCCATGATCGCCATTTCGAAGTAAACACACGGGCGGTTGCCATGCTCATGTCAACGTTTGCGCGCGAGATCATTGAGAGAAAGACCCGATGGGGCCGAATCATCAATATTAGCGCGGATTGTGCATGGGGATGTCCTAAAGAGATTTCCTATCGTGCCAGTAAATACGCGCTGGAATCATACAGTCGCAGTGCTGCAGCCGAACTGGGGCCTTATGGCATTACGGTTAACGTGGTTTCGCCCGGTCCGGTGCAATCCGGTTACATAAATGCCGAAATAGAACAGTCGCTTATTCCGGAAATACCATTGCGGCGGATTGGACGGCCGGAAGATGTTGCCAATGCTGTGATATTTTTCGCTTCAGAACAGGCCGGCTGGATAACCGGGCAAGTCGTCTTTGTGCATGGTGGCCATCGGATGGCTTTCGGGCAATAGGTTCAGATTGGGTTCTTTTACCCTTACCCAAAAGCCATCAAGTCGATCTCGAAATTGCTTATTTCCAGGTGATTTTTGGCGGCTTGCGCTCTGGCACGCGAAAGTATTTCGCCTTGGGGTACCCAAGCATCATTGGGTAATAGTGTGAATGGTCTTGGGGAAGACCGATGGCTTTTTGAAGCGGTGCCGAGGCCAGCAGGGCGCCTTTCAGCAAGCCTGCCCAGCAGGCACCAAGCCCCACGCCGGGGGCAGCCAGCTCCAGATAAGACAGCGCCAGGCTGAGATTTACCGTGCCGTTTAGGTCTTCCTTGGGTGCCGTAGCCACAACCATGGCCGGTGCGCCTCTTAACACCGCATCATAACCGAAGTCCCAGGCAGCAACTATCCCGGGAATATAGGGAAATTTAGCGGCTCGAGGGTCTTTTTCGAGCAAGGCCCGTGCCCAGTCCACCGCCATTTTGGCAAATCCTTTGATGGTATCTTTGTCGTTGAAAACCAGCCATTCA
>WOR8_10002581_pt1 | contig 18619 bp, 17 predicted proteins | sample DeeMarSeWOR38_10_FD_19890 | JGI IMG/M metagenome (IMG submission 19890)
TAATTATTTGAAATTAAATAATAAAACTACAAAACTAATTTTTGGCATTTTTCTTGCTGAAAGGGTTTTTAGGAGGACAACCATGGATAGTTTAGATATTGTAGGTGTGATTTGTGCTGTAACCGCATTGGTTCAAGTGCTTATACATTAAAATTTAAAATGACATAATATCGCACCATTTCTTGTGGCTTCTCAGATGTGCGTGCATCTTTTTTGCTGGTCTGATCAACCTCATGAATAGGATTGCGGTACCAGAGAAAACAACGGCATTTTGAGAAGCCTCGGAATTAAAGGCAGACCCGTTCGGACTCTGCCTTTTTTGATTTGCTAAACATGGAATAATAAATTTGCCCAAAAGCTGATTCTGATTATCGGAACTAACAATAACTACTTTTTGGAAAACATTTTTGAACTGAAATGGTATTTTTTTCAACTTATAGGCAAAATATTTTATAACCAACTGATAATAAATTAAATATTGACAAATTAATTTTATGTGATACCATTCCCCCGAATCGCCAATTTGCAATAAAAAATTAGCAAACAGCCGTATCGTCTTCTCCCCCTTCTTTTAGATTTCTAGCCGGTCTAATTTTTAAATTTTATGTCAGACGTCACTGAGTTTAATTTTATTTTTGCAGTATTGGAATGCGAGCGTTTTTTGCATATGAAAAGAACAAATGAGAGAGATAAAAAATGAACCAAAAAGAATTTACAGGAGATGCCAGAGCAAGTGATCCGTATGTTGATCGTCGCTCTGGAGAAGAAAGACGGCAAGTGTATGACGCAGATTATTTTGAAACCGGCGGCTCAGAAAGAAGAAACGGCAAGGATCGAAGACAACAAGACGAACGCCGAACTAGCTGTGTCAGAGTAACAAAATGGTCTAGCGTCTGCCCGGATTGATGGATATAAATATTAGGATGTCATCACGTATCAATATTCGATAGAAAGGTAGAAGTTAAATTCCAGGAGGAAGATGAGATGATAAAAGATAACGGAGGAAGTCGTTCAGGGACAGAAAGGCGGCAATTTTTTTACACCGAATGTATCCCGGAGAGACGGACAGGTAAGGACAGAAGGAAGGGATTTGACCGGAGAAGCGTTTTAGGTCGAAGGCAGGAACATGAACGCAGAAGAAAACAACATCAAGATTATCCAAACCTTGCAGAGCGCAGAGAGAAATGACGTAAAGCCGGCTTGTCAATTATTTTTCTTCATCGGCTCAGCTACAACAGGAAAATGATCCGAACCTCCTGAGTCGGATAATGCGCGCGATTTGATCGCAATGAAGTGTTCACTAAAAAAACATGATCAATTCGAATACGCGCTGGAATAGGGATATTTTTCTTAAAGATTGATGCTGGGGTTGGATCGGTGAACTCAAACCCGCGGCCGATCTCCCTCTGAGCATTATGTAAATATTGATCAACCGGCCGAAATGTTTGTGATTGTTTAATCTTCAATTCGGCTGCACTCACACCTCCAATCTTTCCAAGTTTTCAAATTTTTTCGAGCATTCTTCAAAAATATGGTACGATTGAAATTGACAAATGTGAATTTGTCTCCCAGCGATCAAGTTTAAGACCACACTAAGATAGTCTTCCAGAAACTCTATGAACTTGTCGAAAACTCCGAGAGTTACGAAGAGGATTAAAAGAAGCAGGAATATGAGGTTTAATTAAATTAAACCCGAAAGGAGCCCGAAAAATGGCGATCGACTACATTGGATTTTACAATCAACACGTTGAAAGCTTGAAAAAGAGGGGCAAACAATATTTTGGATGGTGTCCTTTTCATCCGGATAAAGGGACCAAACGCAAAGGTCTCTCCATCAATCCGGAGAACGGCCTGTGGCATTGCTTTTCGTGTGGTAAAGGTGGAAATACATTTCAATTCTGCCGAGAACGGGGCATAGATCCTAAAGATTCACCCGATTACCACTCCGAGTACAGACAATATAGTTATGCCGGAGCGGCAGTCAGCCATCAACCTCATTTTCAAGATATCGCCGGAAAACCTTTTTGGAGCGGACCCAAAGGGGCCAGAAATAAAACCCTTTACAATTCGTTGGCAATTGACCTGGCTAAGAAACAAAAAAGAACGTTGTGGATCTGCCAAGGACCAAAGGATGCTGACACCCTGCACGAAGCAGGCGAACTGGCCATCGCCATACCCTCGGCAGAAAGCGATACCATTTTGGAGCGTGTATCTTTCGTCGATGTCCCTGAGGTGATCGTTGCCATGGATAATGATCAGGCCGGCAGACATGCCGCCCGGAGAATATCGGAACGCTTTCCTTTTGCTAAGGTCATCGAATGGCCCGATGAAACAGCGGACAGCTATGACGTATCGGATCTATGGTATGATTTGCTGAGCCAAGAAACAGAAGCGCAGGAGGACGCAAAAAAAAGTTTTGTTAAGATGCTCAACGGGTATGCGGTGAGCAAGGATCCCTATTATCCGCTAACTGAATTTTTGCAGTCCAAACGTGAAAAAGACCAGGCACGGGATTCGGATAAACTGTTGGGATATAATTTAAAAAAGTTTAAAACGTTGGCAAACAACATTGATGGAATTCAGTCCGGGTTTTATGTGATAGGATCTGAAACCAACGGCGGTAAAACCGCCTTTTTATGCAATCTAGCGCTGGACCTTATTGAATCAAACGAGGGTCTAACCGGAATATATTTCACCCTGGGAGACAACAAGGACACCGTCCTGAATCGCTTTTTGAGTATCGTTTCCAATCTTCCCCTGAACCAGGTACAGCGGCTGCAAAAAACCAAATGGCACACAACGATATTACAGAAAAGTTACCGTTATTTATCCAAGATGGCAAAAGAAGAGCGTTTCTATTTAAGGGATGCCTCTGAGATCCAGGATATCGATAGTTTGGTACAAGAAGTCAGACGCAGAATGAATCGTGAATTGTTTGTTGTGATCGATGATCTTTACAACCTGGAGAAGGGAAGTACGGAAGCAGATCACCGCGAGAGGATTAAAGAGCACGCCAACAGGCTGAAGAGCCTTGCGGATGTCTATCGGATTCCCATTATTTGCAGTGGAGAACTGCATAAAAAAGACCACAATGCAAGCACCGATCGGGTGCCGGCAATCGAAGATCTTATGAAAGCCGGCAGGTTTGCCTCCAACGCCAATCTTGTTCTGTTGTTATATTCCGATAAATTGAAATATTATAACAATGATGATGAACCGTTGGTAAATTTGAAATATGCAAAGAACAAATTAAGCCATTACAGGGGAACGGACAAGATTAAATTTATAAAGCGGACCAGCCGGATACAGGAATTTCAGGATATGTGAGGGGCCCTTTAGTTTAGGTGTCTGAGTCCTGCCTATCGCAAGCTGATATAGGTAAAACTTTTCATAAAAATCTGGCAACTAGTTCTTAAAAGTCACGAGAGGCTAATTCATAAAATGGAATAACTAATTGAATTTACCTGCACTACATAATTGCAGCCTGACTTGGCTTGTTTTTTGCATATATTAATACCTAAACATCGTTTTCATAGTCCACCTAACTTCAACATTATATATATAAACCCTATGATGGTCAAAGATCGCTAGAGGTTATGCTCAAAAAAGAGGGGTTATGGTGGCTATATTCGGCTTCGCGGATGACCGTGCATCTGTTCAGCTGGGCTGTTCAACTTTTCTTCAGATGGCAGCGGCGGCGAATATAACGGCATTTGGGGGAGCCCCGGGATATAAGGCAGACCATCATTTGGATCTGCCTTTTTTCATCTTTAAATTTGACACAAATCATAACACATCAAAATTATGATGAAATATTTTGATATGATACTAACGGAGGTGATCGACGGTTTTACGCGCTTGTCTGAAATCACCGGTTTGTCTTCAACCGTTTTAGTTTATATCCTTTCGTTAGTATTGCTGTTATTTATCTTCGGATTTATTATTCTACTTAAATTGAGAAGAATCGGCAAAGCGTTGCTTGAGGTTAATCAGAGGTTAGATGCCCTGGCACAGAGAATAGCACGACACCCGCCGACGTCGGATACCGTCCTGGTCGAAAAAAATTTAGGAAGACACGTTGTTGAGGACGTACGTGACCATCTAAAAGGCAAGCAAACAGAAACGACCGTCAATCCGAAAAATGAGAAGCCTTTCTCATTCCTAACCGGCAATTCAGATTTAAAAAGCGTGTTGCTGGATCTGATCAATAATGCGGAAGCGGCAATTTCTTTGCAGGATATAGTAAGTCAATTATCTGAGGATTATTTTGACGGCAACTACCATCCGATTATAAATAAATTAGATGAGCTCGAAAGAGAAGAGAAGATTGAAGGTCAATCCATCAGCGGAAAGGTTTTTTTTAAGATAAAACAAAACAATCAACATGAGCGAATAATGACTTGAAACTGCCGTACCCTCCTCTATTGCTCCGGCTCCTCAGGCTGCCGAAAAACCCAAGCTAAGTGGTGGTTTTCGGCATTCAAATAACTTAAGACATTTTCGGCCACCGAGCCCCAACGGGCCATCACAACGCTTCCTAAGAAATCGTCAACTCTTATCTAGACACTTTTTACGTCATCCTTAATGCGCTTAACATGGCCGCGGCCGAGACCTTTGACTTCACAGCCAAGTTCGAAATAGCGCCGAATCGTATCATCATTGAGAATTCCAAAGCAGTCGATGACAGCCAGAGGCTTTCCTGCAATTTCGACAATCTGGTCAGGATCGAGAGACAGGTAATCCTTATGTCGAACCGCGAGAACCACAGCATCTGCTCCACGGATAGCATCGCTGATGTCCTTCATAACCCGCAGTTCGATAAGTTTGTCCTGATTCCTGAAAAACCGGGCCATAGAGTGGTTCGGCGCAGGGTAGGTATCCTGTTTTTCCAGCTCCCACCAGTGCTTGACGTAAGGATCATGGGCCAGAACGTCGGCCCCCATCTCGGTCAATTTTCGAACAATAATTTCCGAACCGCTGTAACGAGTATCGCCGACATCCTGACGATAAGAGACACCCAAGACCGCAATTTTAGATGCAGCTACGATTTTACCCATATTGCGCAGGGCATCACGGACCATCTGCACTGCTCGCAGGCCTCGGCTATCGTTAATATCAATGGAAAGCGGCGTAATTTTAAAGATGTTGTCTTCAAATCCCATCAAAGTGTGATACGACCAGACCCCCAATCCACCATCTTTCGGCAAACAATATCCTCCAATACCCGGACCCGGAAAAATAATATTCGAATGCGTAGGCCGGATCTTAATCGCTTCAATTACCTTGAGCAGATCAACACCATTGCGTTCAGAAAAGACACTCCATTCATCTAGAAACGCCAAAAGCGCGGCCCGATAAGAATTTTCAACAATTTTACATGTCTCGCTTTCGATGGGACGATCAAGCACCGTCAATGGGAATTTATCAACGTTAAGGACGTCACTTAAAAAATTCGTCACCCGCTCACGCGCTTTGTCGTTGATACCACTGCAAACCCTCCAAAAATCCCGAATAGAAGCAACATAGTTCCGACCCGGCATGACGCGCTCAAACGAATGGGCCAAAAGCGGTTCAACCTCATCCAGCCCTCTTTTTTGAAATGCTTTCTTTATAATAGGATAGGCGATATACTCGGTAGTGCCCGGTGGAACGGTCGTTTCAATCAATACCAGACAGTCCGGTTTAATATGTTCACCGATAATTCTAAGGCTGTTTTCCAGAGCGGCAATGTCAGCGTGGCCCTGTCTGACATTGCCAAAGGTTTCTTTGTGATAGTCACACTGAACATCGACAACGACCACATCCGCCAGTGAGAGCACATCATACGTATAGGTTGCTATCAGGGTCTTTTTCTCCAGAACACAGCGTCGGATTAACGGCGCCACCTCCGGGTCTTCAGCCTCAACCGGCGCAATACCACGGTTCAGGTAGTGAATTTTCCAGAAGGAGCGAGTCGAAGGCCGCTGCATGCCGATAACGAATTTTGTGGGTTTTCCGCTTTCAGGATCCGTTGAGTCAGCGACAACTCCTGCCATGACGGAACCGACAAAGCCGACTCCCATTACCACCACTATCTCGCGTCCCTTTAAACGCTGCTGATTCACAATTTTTTTAATTTTTTTAAATTCAGATGAATAATCCTTTGCATTCGGTAAAGGGAAAACTTCCCCATTCGGACTTGGAGAAACTTCTTTTTCGTTCAGTGAACTCGTCGCCGATTTTGTTTTTTCCATATCAACCTCATAAAAAGTAGCTTTCTGTCCCGTTATCAAAGAATAAAAAGTACCGCCCGGACGATCTTTTTGACATACGGATGAATTAAACTGAGATACGAATGCAAAAAAAATACCATAAAAACGAGTTGAGAAAAAAATCATATAATTTTTTTCAATTAAATATCAACCAGTTAAAGGCTCGCTGCATCCATGGGCTATTTATTTTCCATAGAACTGATTAATTATGAAGAATAGTTCCTATTTATTAGGAATTATTTGTTCTAAACGGCGTCAATCCAGGAGTTTTTTCAACACGCGGCTCTGCTTGCCCTTGTCCATATCATCCAAGGCATAGCAAAGCGCCAACTCCAGCAGCGTTGACTTGTTATCGACGTCCACGCCCGCCAATTTTAATTCGTGAAACTTGAGCGTAAATCGATTCAGGATATCCACTGAAAGATAGAAACCGGCTTTTTTCTTAGTGGTCGTACTGATTGAATGGCCTGTAGCGGCCTTTGCTGAGGAGCTTGGGCCGCCCGCTCGCCGTTGCCGCCTGGGATACCCCGTAGCCGATTCAACCGGATCCAGAAGGGGTTCGGCAAAAAAATCAGGTGTGGTTTTCTTTTTGGCTGCCATCGTTCATAATCCTCCTGATTAAATTCTCATAATCGCATGCGCCCCGAGCACGAGCCCGGTATTCAAAAATCGTTTTACCATAAGCCGGAGCTTCGGAGAGGCGAACATTGTAATGAATCGGGGCGCAGAGTTGTCTGCTGAAATACTTTTCTAACTGATTAAGTATTTCATAACTCTGTCGTGTTCTGCGGTCGAACATGGTCGGCAATATATATTTGAGCCGCAGCTCCGTGTTTAACCTCTGAGCAGACTGCAAATACCTGAAGAATGTTTTCAGGCCTTCCATTGACAGGCCCTGGAGAGCGACGGGACAAAGAACTTCATTTACCGCCATCAGAATATTGACGCTCAAGATATCCCAGCCCGGCGCACAATCAAATATGAGAAAATCCAGTGCGCCTTCTTTGGGAACCAACTTGTTGGCCAGAATGGTTTGCCGGATATCCCGGGGCTGTTCCCCCAGCCAATTCTTTAATTCCACGAGCTGGATTCCCCCGGCAAGTATCCATAAATTTTTACGGCATTGATGAAGCGTGCTGTTTTTGACAATGTAATCACCGTTTTCACAGCGCTCGGTGACGAATTCGTAAAGACCGTATTGGGGTTTTTCACCCAAAAACTTGGCTACCTGCCCCTGGGTGTCACAATCCACCAGCAACACTCGCCTGCCTGCGGAAGCCAGCCCGTGGGCTAGATTCACGGCAGTGGTGGTCTTCCCGACACCTCCCTTTGCCATCGCAATTGCAATTTTTCGCATCATACCGCTCCAGTTTCTTCTATTCGAGATTTCTACTATTCGTATATTATAGAATTCTTCTATAAAATGCAATATAAAAATATAAAATCTGTGTAACCTGTGTTCACCTGCCGACTATGCCAGCAAGGCGAGGCAGGCAGGTTCGTACCCTAAAACAAACTGCTGAATGCGCTGAGCGGAGTCCTTCAGCACCTATAGCTGTCCCGTGAGATAGCTTTCATCAAGGGTACCTTCAACCACCGACAGGTTATCGATGGCGGGCGGGCTGAACTGAAACACATATTTTAAAAATACAGTGATGATGTAATACGTTGCGCCCCATAAAAGTTCCGGACCCGTATTGGTTTTAAGCTGAACGCAGGGGAAATCACGGGGGACATCCGACGGCTGCGAATGTGGATAGAGGTTCAGATGCAGGCGGTAACAGGCATAGTTGGCAGGGTTCAGCAATTCCTCTAAAGGAACAAACACAATTTTTTCTACCTCCCAGTTAGGATAAAACCGTTTTTGGCGCGGAATCCAGGCCACCAGAGGGTAAATTCGGCGCTCAAACATGGACAGGGAATACGGCGGAAGCGGTCCCAGAAACGTTACCCGAAAAGGATTCAAACGCATTTCTTCCAAACTTTCTCTCAAACTGGTCGCCCACAAAAGCGCCAGCAAACGCGCTTCGAACAGCCGTCCGGTTTTCCACGGTGACCAATAGGGCCAACGTCCAAGAGAAAAGAGAGGCAAAGCGAAAAGTCTCGCAAGCAAGCCGTCCAACCAAGGGGTTACCCTGCCCCCTGGGCAGCATAAATCCCCCGGTTGCTTTACCTTGCTAGAGCGCTTGTTTAAAATAAGACAGGAATCTTTATTGCCGCTGTCTTGATTCCGTTTCTGACCAAGCAACAAAAGTACACCGGAGGCAGTAACCACATCAAAGGTATCTTGCGAGTAGAAATCTTTGTGACGGGATCGATCATAAAGCGCCCCCATGATATGTTCAATCAGCGCCGCGTTATCATTCAACAACTGCATTGTATTTGCTGAATCAGTTCCTATCGGTCATCCCGTTTTGGCGTGGAAGTCCCGAAATGCTCTGCACAAGCGTTAACTTAAGCTATTTATGGAATTGTGGGAGGGGCTTTCCAGCCACGATCAGTGTTGCTACATGAAAGCTATTCGCGGCTGGTAAGCCGCTCCCACAGGAAAAATTAGTAAACAATCTTGGCCCTGAGAACCAGGTTTTCAATATTGGAATAAATTGCCACTTACCTCTATTCGCTGTTTAAACCATCTTCAATCGATTTATTCAATATTCGACCTGCCCGCAATGCCATGAAATGAGAGTGAGTCACCGCGAATAATTTTATATATAACCCAAAAATCCCTTCCATCCAACCCATTTTACATGGCAGGTGGGTGTTCTCTTAATCATCCCAGAAGGCCGGATTCTCTGTTTAAATTGAACTTGCCTATTCGATCACAGTCACCCCAAATCAGCCACTTCCGCAATACGTTTATCGATTTCTCTATGAATGACCATTAGTGGCTTGACATCCCCCCCAATGAACTTGTAAAAGACTAAATTCCGGTGAATCGGATGCAGTAACGGAGCGACACATATTTAATAAGCAAAAGGAGGCGATTCATATGAAGTTTCTAAAAACGGGTCATGTATGGTTTAAAATTTCGCTGTTGGCCATGACGTTAATGCTGATTTTTAGCCTGAGTTATGCCAAAGAGGAAGATCGAGACCGACCCGCAAGATCCATCATAATGGCGGCTGAATATCCGGGAGTTGAAGTTCCGGTGGAGGAAGATGTCAGCATGGATATCATCTTCCACAACAAGGGAAAAACCGACGAAAATGTGCAGGTCTGGATTTCTGAGAAACCAGACGGATGGAAAGCCAAAATCAAGACCTATCGTTTTACGGTAACGGGTGTCCATGTTCCGTCTGGTGATGATAAAACCCTGACATTTGAAGCCCAGCCCGACAAAGGACTGCAGCCCGGCGAATACAAGTTTCGTGTTGAGGCCAAAACCCAGGACGGTAAGTTTGAAATGGGTCAGGATATCGTGGTAATTGTTACCGGGGCAACAGAAGAAGCAGAAGAGGACCGAGGCGTCAAACTGACCACCTCCTACCCTGTGATTCGCGGCCCCTCGGATGCAACCTTTGAATTTTCCGTGGACGTAAACAGCAAGCTGGACAAAGACGCCGTATTTGATCTGTTTGCCCAAGGGCCCAAAGGCTGGGACATTAATTTCAAACCGGCCTACGAGACCAAGTATATTTCCAGTTTGCGACTCAAAGCCAATCAAAACCAATCCATCGCTGTGGAGGTCAAACCGGCAATGACAGCCGCAGCCGGTGAATATCCTATTAACATACGGGTCAGCTCCGGCGATGCCAAGGGTGAAGCCCAAATAGCCGTTATCCTAACAGGAACGTATGGTTTGGAGGTCGGTACACCTGACGGGCTCCTGTCATTGGATGCCCGACAGGGCAAACCGGCGAATATGTCGTTTTACGTCAAAAATTCAGGATCTGCCACAAATCATGACATCAAGTTTATGTCGTTCAAGCCGGAAAACTGGAAAGTCGAATTTAAGCCCGAAAAAATCGACAGCATTGAAGCCGGCGATCTGAAGCAGGTCGAACTCATCATCACGCCGTTTGATGACGCCCTGGTGGGTGACTACTCGGTAAGTGTAAACGTTGAGGGCGAAAAAGCCTCTAAGGTAATTGAGTTCCGTACCACCGTCAAGGCCTCGGCGGTCTGGGGCTGGATCGGCATCGGTATCATTGTCGTGGTTATCGGCGGTCTGTTAGGATTATTCCGCTGGTTAGGAAGGCGCTAAAATGGACGCTTCAGTCATCATCGAAACCGAAGAATTGACCAAAACATACAAAAACGAAACAGCTGTTGACCGTCTGACATTCACAGTCAACCAAGGTGAGATCTTTGGCTTTTTAGGACCCAACGGTGCCGGTAAGACGACAACGTTACTCATGCTCTTGGGCTTAACCGAACCCACCAGCGGTAAGGCGAAAGTGCTGGGAATGAATCCCACCAGAGAACCGATAAAAGTGAAATCCAAAATCGGGTACCTTCAGGAAAATATGGGGTTTTACACTGATTTGAACGCTTTCCAGATGCTGCGATTCGTTGCCGAACTAAACGGCCTGAGCGGCACCGAAGTTGAGGGACGAATCGAAAGCGCCCTGGAAACTGTCGGGTTGGCCGCAGAATCCGGTAAAAAGATCGATGCTTACTCCCGAGGAATGCGGCAGCGCCTCGGACTTGCTGAATTACTGATCAAAGATTCAAAGGTCGCCTTTCTGGATGAGCCGACCCTGGGCCTGGATCCGGACGCCACCAACCGCATGATGGCTCTGATTGAAAGCCTCTGCCGTGATAAAAAAATGACGATTTTGCTGTCCAGTCATATGCTGCATCAGGTTCAGAAGATCTGCCATCGCGTCGGGATTATGATCAAAGGACGAATGGTGGCTCAAGGGCCAATGGACCGGTTGGCCAAAGAAAAACTCGGTATCGGTCAGGAAAAATATTCGCTTGAAGAACTTTATATGAAATATTTCCAGGAGGCCTAACTGTGGGCGGAATCAACGTTATATTCAAAAAAGAGCTGGCAGATCACTTCAGCAGCTATCGCTTCATCATAATTTTTGCCTTAATTGCCATGGTGAGCCTGATTACGGCCTATATGGTCGGACTGAATATCAGACAGCAACTCGAAGGCGTCGCCAAACCCCGCTTTATTTTCCTGATGCTCTTTACGGCCCCGGGAGCATTGTTTTCGCTGGTTCAGTTTGTCGCATTTTTTGGACCGCTGGTAGGGCTCATTATGGGCTTTGACACCATCAACCGCGAACGAAACCAGGGCACCCTCAGTAAATTGCTGTCGCAGCCCATTTACCGTGATGTGGTCATCAACGGGAAATTCTTGGCCGGTGTGGTCATGATTAGCGTCATGATGGTGTCGATTGTACTGGTCATCACCGGCCTGGGTCTTTTGGTGATGGGAATTGTTCCCGGTTTTGAGGAGATTTGGCGAATTCTGATCTATTTAATTATCAGCGTTATTTATGTCTCATTTTGGCTCGGAGTTGCGATCCTTTTTTCCATACTGTTTCGCAGTACCGCCACGTCTGCCCTGGCGGCATTGGCTGTCTGGATTTTCTTTTCGTTTTTTGTTACGATCGGAGCCAATATTTTGGCAAATGCCTTGTCTAGCGATGCTTCCGATTCAAATCCGGAAGTTGTGATGCGGCGCGCCAAAATTGTAAAGGCATTTGTGCTCACGTCACCCATGCAACTTTATACGGACGCCACCGCAACGATCATCGATCCCCTGCGTAAATCCACTCGATCGATTGTCGCTATGGGACCTATGGAAAGCCTCTCAATGTCACGTTTTTCGGGTCCCCTGCCCCTGAGTCAAAGTGTACTGATTGTCATACCGTACATCATTTCACTGGTGGCTATCACCATTATCTGCTTTGCCGTCTCGTATATCGTGTTCATGCGACAGGAGATACGATCCTTATAAAATTCGAACATCGAATTTTAATAAATATTTTTTTCTGGTTATCTTCAAAGACGATGTAACTTAATTGAGCTTTCGGAATAACCGTATATTTTTTATAGGCAAAATTTTTCTTACTATTTCAGGTATAGAATCCAATAAACTCTATGATGCTAGACAACTCCTTGATCGAGCATTGCATCGACGACCTTGACAAACCCGGTTATATTGGCTCCGTTAAGATAGTTACCCGGCGTATCGTATTCTTCGGCGGCATCCAGACACGTCTTGTGAATCCCTTTCATAATTATTTTGAGCCGACTATCAACCTCTTCCTCGAGCCAGTTCAGTCGCATACTGTTTTGCACCATTTCCAGACCTGAAACTGCAACGCCACCGGCATTGGCGGCTTTGCCGGGTGCATATAGGAGCCTTTTGTCCAAAAAGATATCAATGGCCTCTGGTGTACACGGCATATTGGCTCCTTCGCAGACCAGTTTGACGTTGTTGTTAATAAGATTGTAGGCATCTTTTTCGTTAATCTCATTTTGAGTCGCACATGGAAACACGCATGCGGCTCGATGACGCCACAACGGATTATAATCCAGCGTATGTTCAGCTGCCGTGTACGATGCGCCCGGATATTTTTCAAGATACTCTTGAATTCGGCCCCGCCGCATATTTTTAAGTCGCTTTATATGCTCTAATTTGGTCTGGTCAATTCCCTCCGGATCGAAAATATAACCGGAAGAATCTGAAAGGGTGACCACCTTGGCACCAAGTTCGATGAGTTTCTCCGTCGTGTGCTGAGCCACATTTCCGGAACCGGATACCAAACAAACCTGGCCGTCTAGACTCAAATTGCGGGTGGCCAGCATTTCAGCCGCAAAATAAACACAACCGTAGCCGGCTGCCTGAGGACGAATCAGACTGCCGCCCCAGTTCAATCCTTTGCCCGTCAATGCGCCGGTAAATTCATTGCTTAGTTTTTTATACATACCGAACAGATATCCAATCTCCCGGGCTCCCACGCCGATATCACCGGCAGGGATATCGGTATGGGCACCAATGTGATGATAAAGTTCGCGCATAAAATTTTGACAAAAGCGCATCATTTCGTTATCAGATTTGCCTTTGGGGTCAAAATCGGAACCTCCTGCTCCGCCTCCCATGGGCAGGGTTGTCAGCGCATTTTTAAACACCTGTTCGAATGCCAAAAATTTAAGAATACTTTGGTTAACGGACGGATGAAAGCGTAAACCACTTTTGTAAGGACCAATTGAACTATTCATCTCCACGCAGAATCCGCGATTCACGTTCACTTTACCTTGATCATCCAACCACGGAACTCTGAAGGTCACGATCCTCTCGGGTTCGACAATTCTCTCTAAAATTGCAGAATGACGATAATGTGGATTCTGATCCAGAACCGGTTTCACGCTGTCAATCACTTCTTTGACGGCCTGATAGAATTCGATTTCATTCGGATCTCTTGCCTTTATAATTTCCAGAATATCTGCCATGTGTCCCCCAAACATCTACGGCAACGGCTGATTAGGTCGCACGTACGTTCTCAAAAAAACGGATCGTCTAAGAAATAGGAAGGCGCTTTAAGCGGAGTTCTTTTTTGGGTCAGTACCATACTCAGGTTGACAAGGAATTGTCAATACTTTCAAACAAAAACAAGACGCTATCATCATGGATTTTTGGTACGGGCGGCCCACCAATCATGCGGGCCACCACGTTAAGGAGGAAGGATGAATAGGAACCGGGTAAATGTGTTTGCCCGATTCAACAAATAAAGAGAAATTGTTGCCGCAATAGGTTACATTAAATGAGCTTAAGAGCGGACCAAATCAGACCCTGTTCGTCTATGACAATTGGTTCATGGATAGCTACTGGAGTGTGAAGAAGATTCCACAAAATCTGAAGGAATAATTCCTAAATTTCAGCATTCAATCTTTAGTAACCATTTCTAACCCATCGAAATTATATTATATATATCTCGTTTTCTAAATTCAGCACGCTTTTTGCATTTCTAAATACAGCATAAGCCGGTCGGAGAGGGCAATGATCTACCGAGAGGAGGGCTATTAGGTTGAAAAAAATGTATTTAGCTCTGGTTATATGTTTCATAATGGTCCCACGTGCGTTCTCATACACTATTATCGCAGATCCGGATGTGTTCTACTCTTTTTTTGAAAAGCCCCAACACATCATAGAGTTCACGAAGCTCAAAGACGGTACCCCCTATGACAGTATTCCGAACAGATTTAAACCAAATAGATATTATGTATCGGAACCGGACTGTTTAATCATCGGCACAGGCGACGACAATGATGCCGGTGGCTTTGAAGCATTGGCTGTGCGGCCTGGCTCCTTTTCAAATGCCTGGTCGTTTATGGGAGCTGATCCCAACAAAAAGGGCACCTATTGTGAGGCAGTAATATGGTTCGATCATGGTATTTCAACCGGCAACTATAAGATGACAGTGTCAACAACCGCCGGTAAGTCACAGCCTTTTGTAATGTATACAAATAAAGGATTTATAGGCATTTTACCGGACACACCCCATGAAACAACGTTTATATTCGACAATTTTTATCTGATATTCAGCTTTGAAACAGAATTTAAAAAGGTTACTCCGGTTTCAAATTCAAAAGCGGTTTCGTTTTTAGCAAAATTAAAAGCAAACTAACTCAGAGATGTTGGTTATCTCGCTGTAATTACGCACAGGCGGAAGGTGTTATATGGGAGCATTTTGGAACCCAAATGGTGGTATGGTAGTCGGCAACCAAACACTACCAAAAGAAAATGTGGCTGAAATAAAGCAAAAATGGTCAGCACAATTGCAATTTTCTGAGAGGCCTTTTGACAGGTGGTGGAGAAAATTTAAGCGGATTATGATGATCTCTTTTCAATTGAAATGAGCCCCATCGCAGCCTCTAATCCGGTAAATTCCCTCTTAAGCAACCACTTGTTATCCCCGTGTCGATTCTCCTGGTATTGAAATGACCCACTACCTTAAATTGAGGTACTATTACTTCCACAATAACTTTAATTTTTCTTGAATAAATTAATCTAAGGAGATAAGGGTGAGATAGGCGTTAAGCAACGCGATATCGACCCTTTGTCGTCGATGGTTGAAAATGACTGTTTTTTGCTTAGGTAACAGATACTCGATTTATAAAAACGATTAGCATATCTAATTTCAGGCAATTTAGATCAATTTAGGCAACTCTACCTTTATGAATTTAGCTACAGTCAACAACATCCTGCGGCAACACCGCCAGTGGGTTAAAAGTGAAGGACAATCGGGTAAGAAAGCTGTTCTGAAAAGAGCTGTCTTACCAAACATCGATCTTAAACAAGCCAATCTACGCCGCATTAATTTAGTAGGATCTGATTTGAGTGGTGCGAGCTTGCAGAGGGTAAATTTTCAATTTGCCAATCTCGTCAAAGCCAATTTCGAAGGGGCCAATCTATTCAGGTCAAACCTCAATGATGCAGATCTTGCCGGAATTAATTTTCGAAGAGCAAATTTAAGGTTTTGCATGCTTAGAAGGACAAATCTCTTGGGGGCTGTGCTTGAGGGAGCGGATTTACAATATACCGATTTCGTACAATCAGATGCCACGTTTACAAATCTTAGGGGAGCCGACCTATACGCAGCCAATTTGAGAAAAGCAAATTTTCAATCGGCCTTTTTTCATCAAGCCAATCTGACTGCAATCAATATGGAGTATGCCAATTTACGTTACTGTACTTTTTTCAACGCCAATTTGTCCTCGGCAAATCTTTATATGGCCGAGCTGGAAGGCGCCGATTTTAATAAAACGCGCTTAGATAATGTGACTATAAATTCTGAAAATCTGCAGTATTTGCCGGAGTCGGTATTGCAGATCTATGAGAAGACATTTATTGTGATTTAGAAAAATATCTCCCCGCCTTTCAAGCAGCCATTTTGCCGAATTTATGCCTGTAAGCCGCCTCTATACGAGCCGTTGGTATACGGCCATTGCTGAAACATTTCTCGCACAATGTATAGTAAAGGACAGGCGCCCTGCTTTTTTTGTTTTTAGATCGCTTGGTTTCATTTGGGGAATAACTTCCCAAAACATAGGCGTAGGGATCTCCACACACGATGCACGGTTCATCTCTAAGATCGTTATAAAACTCCTCTTTCACGTCAACTACCATTTTGTCGGCCATAACTGCTCCTTTAACTCTTTGCATGTAATTCGGATTGCCGATGCCTCTGGTATCCTGAACAAGACTTGCGATCTCGGCATTGCCTGCAGATGGTGATGTGCTTTTTGTTTTGTGCCTTGCTTTTGGGACAAGCAATATAACTCATAAATTTTCTCCCACATTTTGCTTGAGACTTCTTTACCATACACCAATATATAGGTTTTTGTCAACGATATTGCTCTATATATTGTGTTTTCAAACAAAGTTAGGCTTTTTATCAAATACGATTCAACGAATGAATGCAACATATTTATGACAACCGGTATAACTGGCGACAAAACTCTGCGAAAACGTTTACCGTGGATTATGTAATTGTTTTCATATCGGTGATGCTTTTGTTGACTTTTTGGATACAAATTGGAGGTATTCGAAGAACGACAAAAGAAGATGAAACGCTCCCGACCTGAAAAAACACTCAGAGTTTTGGGTTGGTTACACCAGGCCCGATTTTATTTTGGACATCCGTTTACTTTATTTATGATAAATGGCATAGATAATGCAGAATACAACCACAGGATGCTTAGCTCTGAAGCACCGGAAGCGCTTTGGGGGGTCAAATCCCAAAGACGAGGTTCTAAGCAGCTTGCCTCCGGAGATAGTTTAGCCAGGTCCCCGGAAAGGACATGCTAAACGTTTTTCGAAGCTGCTCCCGGAAAGAGCAGTATTTGAAAGTTTCCGGAGTGAGGCTTTGAAGCTTTACACCGAAGATTCAAAAGCCAATGATTGGGGGTGGTGGCCCCGTCGCAGATGCCGCTTAGGATAATAATAAAAGGTCAGCCATTTGTTCGGCTGGCTTTTATTATGGCAAGTTTAACTATTCGATAGTGTTTAACATATCATATCCATCCCTCTGACATTATTTTTCATTTTTTATGACAAATTTTGTCACTCCCCACCGTTCAATAAATGACGACCCCATCATAACCGATTGAAAATATGTAGATTTATTAATTTCCAATTTATGGTATGAGTTTTGCTGAGACTTTTCACCCTAGACACCAATGAGAAACCCAGAAGAAGAAGAGGTTAAATTTTTCGAGTAATCCAATCGACACTGCTGTGAGGATGATCCGTATGAATAAGTATGAGGTGAAATATTTCGATAAGGGTGAGTGGGAAGAGATATCTGAAATCAGTATTCTGGAAAGGCTGCATGATGCTTTTGAGCGGGTTACTCCATCAATTCAAGAAATGCTGCAAGGAAAGCAAGTCCTAACCACGCAGGCTAAATTCCGGATTAAAGCCGGATAGCCATTGTTTATTGACATGTCATGTATCTTCAGATAAGAGTTCTGGCCAACCATAGTAATCTTGGTCCTTAGGGAGCGTCGAAGATCCTGCTCTACGGGGCTCAGAGAAAAATGGCTCTGCCGCAAACCAGTGCCTGTGGAACGCTGGTACAGCCGCGCCGCAGCGTTGCCGAAGGCGCAACGAAAGCTTGATTCGATTGGGAACTCGTCAAAGTGTTGTATATCTGGCCAAAGGAGACCCCGACATGTTGATCGGCGGCGGGGGCCAATGGGTCATTCCAACCTTGGAGCAACAGATTCGGAAATTTCACATCGATATGGATCGGGTCCGGTACCTGCTAATCGGCCATTCCCACTATGACCACTGCGGGGCCGTACCCTATCTGCAAAAACGATACCCTCACCTCGAAGTATTGGCGTCGCGCGGCGCCGCAAAGCTATTTGCTATGGAAAAGGCGGTCAAAAACATGCGCAAATTCAGCCGCCGGGCGATGGAAGAAATGGGTGCTCCGATGCAATTTAACGGTATGTCTCTCGAATTTGATGGTATTCAAGTGGCTAAAAGCCTGCAGGAAGGCGACCGGGTGGACCTAGGCAAAAAGTTGATTTTCGAAGTGTATGAAACCCCCGGCCATAGCCGTTGTTCTATTATGATGTATGTCCCCGAAAAAAAGTGGTTGTTTTGCTCCGATTCCATACCGCTACCGGCAGACAATGGCAAACGCCTCATGTGCACCGCCTCTGAAAGCTACATCACCTTTCTGGCCAGCCTAAGAAAAATGGAACCTCTTCCGATCCGTCTCTGCGCTTGGGAGCACTTCGGCTATATGACCGGCAAAGAAGCCCAAGGCATAATACCCAAAGCCATAAATTCAACATTGGAATACAAACGGCTTTTGCGGGAGCGGGTAGCACAATCGCAAGATATTGAAATGACAGCCCAATGGGCGGTCGGGGAATGGATTGCAACG
>WOR8_10002537_pt1 | contig 18618 bp, 17 predicted proteins | sample DeeMarSeWOR38_10_FD_19890 | JGI IMG/M metagenome (IMG submission 19890)
CGTCCGAATTGCCGAACGCTGCAATCGGCCGTCGTCCGATTGCCTTGTGGATGGCAACGGGCTTGGCCTCCTTATCGTCGATGAAATCAATCTCGGGATACCGCACCAACTCGGGCCCTCCGTCTCGCATCTCGTATCGCGTAACGATGCTGCTCCCCACAACCTGTTCGGGAGGAACGCCATAGACGCGATAGACCCACGGGCGCATGAAGTCAATGCCCCCGCCGGAAACGATGTATGTTTTGAACCCGTTTGCCCGGAGATAGGCCAGGAGCTCAAGCATCGGCTGGAAGACACATTCAGTATAGAGTCGATTGAACCGTGGATGCCTGGCGCTATTGGTCCATTCTGTCACTGTCGCTTCGAACTCCACTGTGGTCATCCCGGCATGTGTAGCCCCAACAATCTCCAGGAGTCCCCGCATTCCAGATTCAGCGACGCGCTGAAGGTCTCCCTCGAGAACGGCCTTAAACGGCTCCCGGTGGCGCCACTCGGGATGCTCCGGTGCGAGAGCTTTGACCCGATCCAGGGCAAACTGAAGCTGGAAGTAGACGGGCTGTTCCGACCAGAGCGTCCCGTCATTGTCAAAGGTCGCAACCCGCCGATCAGCCGGAACGAACGAATCGCTGCTCGAGTCAGTCACGCTCTGCACAAAATCGAGAATCGACTGTTTCGTCGTTCCCTCTCTCCACGATGGCAGAGGATCATCAAGCTTTTGCTCAGGCTGGACACACCCAAGGGCACCAAGCATGGTAGCCAGGAGGACGAACTCAGCCAGCCATGTACCACTTTTCCGAAGCATCAGCGAACCTCCTTTACGAGTGAGTTTGCAGCCGGAGAACCCGCCAAGTCCGCCAGATCAACTGGGCCAGTGTGGCTGAGCCCCGGGCTGAAGAGTAAGCAGGTAGCAGGCAAACAGAACCACTAATGATACCAAAAGGCCTCTCTTTCGCAACGAAAGATACCGATTCCCGGTAGAAACTTTCGCGGGGATCTCTTGAGGGATGCAGCGGCCGTCGCATTCTTCACGTTGGGCCAGCAGGACGTAGCCCCCCCTACATCTCAAAGAAAGGAAAACCATGTCCCTTCTCCCGTACTAGCGAAACCCCTCAAAACGCCCCCGTTTTGAACTTTCGCTGCCGCTTCATGAAAAAGAACTCATCTCCACGTCATTGTTCATTCATCGAACATTCCGTAGATTTAGCTGCGTCATGAACAGATCAAGCCATAGCAAGATTCTGAGCCTCTTCACACTGGGGTTGCTCGCGGCATGGATAGTTGTCTTTGCTGCAGCCTCTGCGAGCGCGCTGACGTCCGATCCCGACGCCTGTGATTCACAGATGGACGAGTTCCGGACAGTCTCCGCTGAAGTCGTCGCTCCTTCACTCGGGGACACCGAGCTCGAAACTGCGTTTCGGACCGTTCCCTCCGACGGAATATGGACTTCGGTGTTTTGCGCGGATGCCGGCTCGTCGCACGCGCGCGCATTCAGTATCTCATCGAGCTACTCTCCACTCTCCCTCCTCTTGGTTGCCACACAGGCAACATCCACAAGCCTCTGAAGCACCAGTAGAACGCCCAGACCTCCCGCCAGGCGGGATGGTGGACACTCCGAGTCAGGCAGAACTGCGACAGGCCGCGGCGTGAACCACCTCCCATGAGTATCCTGCACGCAGATACTTCTCTGGCCGGACCCAATCAGTGCGTGCTCATAATTCGTCTTCAGGAAAACGATCTATGAATCAGCAGATGGCACCTCAGCAATCGCATACACCCGGGAAGATCGTCGCAATCCGGCTTGCCTTATTTGTCGTCGGAATGACAGTCCTGATGGTTATCCTCAAGCAGCTCCTGGGGCAATAGAAACTCTTTGTGGAACAACGAGAGAGAACGAGTGTTTATGACGGTCGTTGCAGTCATAGGCGGAATCACGGCATACGTGTTCACCTGTCTCTACCAGTGGAGGGCCCTGAACCGGGGGGGTGATGCGAAGAAATCCAGAGTCTAGCAGTGCGTCCGATCGCATCGCGATTCTGGGAACGGTGTGCCCGCGCTCCCTTCGGGCGGTCGGAGAGAGGGGATGGTTCCAGCAAAGGACAGGGTTGGAAGGCGAACGCGTGGTCAGCTCAGAAGTCCCGGCCAGACCCCGCGAGGCTATCGCTTCCGCGTGCAGCGGATGCGGGAGACCGGCACCCAGGTCGCTCCGTCTTCGAAGTTCCACTCCTTGGTCCAGACGAACGACTCAAGGGTGATTTCACCGAAAATGTTGCGTGCAAGACGGCCGCGAGCATCGACGCCCGTCATGACGATCCGCGCGCTGTCGCCCGTGGCCGTAAACTGTGAGAACTTCCTCCCTCTGGTGTCGGTCCAGGCGATGTGCCAGAGCTTCTCCCCCGGGCTATAGATTCTAATAATCACGCCATGAAAGCGGGGCGACGCATGATCGGACAGCGGCGGGACAATCCACTCATCCTGAACGGCGTGGCCGCCCAGCACGTAGCGCCAGATCCAGTCCGCCCGGATCGTATCACCGGACCAAGACCCGTCCGAGTTGCGTGACACCTGCCGAGCATCCCACACACCCACCAGCTGTCCAAACTGCCGCGTCTCTGGAGGGGCCTCGGGATGGAGGGAGCCTGGCTCAAAGTTGTCGTACGAAGGGGATCGTGATTCAACCCGATCGGCCTCCTGAGTGCAGCCTCCCAAGCTCAATACGGCGACCAGGAGCGACCGACGCCATCCTCTGATGCGAATTCCGTCCCGTTCTCATCCTCCCACCTGCAGGATTGTTCATGACCACGCGGCCCTCCGGCCTCGGCACGGGAACAACAGGACGCCGGACGCGGTTGTTTACTGTACAGGTCCCATGACTATTACGCAGACTAGGCATTTGATGCAACATACCGCGACTGGCAGCATCGTCGTCGCAGTCCTTCTTTTCTGGGGCTGTGGCGATAGCTCATCTCCCTCAGCTAATCCCCCATCGGAGGTCACCGATGCACAGCTCTATGAGCTCCAGCGAGCGCCCACCGAGTGGAAGACGTACCGGTTCAGGAACGATACACTAGTGAGAGGTGGGAATTCAGCCCATCCCGACAGGCTTTTTGTGCGTTACAACCCGACGGCAGCAACCCAGCTGGACTCGGCCGGGAAGATACGGGGGGATGCCGTCTTCCCCGATTCATCGCTCATCGTGAAGGACGTCTTCACAGGATCGACCAGAACAGTCATCGCTTACATGTTGAAGCTCCGAAACGCTCCCAATGCCGGACCCGACGGATGGGTATGGGCCGAGACCCGCGATGACGGGACCCCGTTCATCTCGGCCTCGACGAAGGGAGCCGGCTGCGCACCCTGCCACAGCGTGGGAATCGACTACACGCGGATGAACGATGCGCACCCATAGTAATCGCTATCTGCTCGGTATTCTCCTGAGCCCACCTCAACCCCACAACACTCAGATTGCCGTCAGCCAATCCGTGACTCGTCAGTATGGAAATGACCTCATCCTCATCCGCCGAGTCCATCAAGCGTCGTACGCCGAGAGCGGAGAAGTCAGAGAACACCTAGGATCTTTTCGATACATTCAGAGCGGCATGTCCGTGAGCGTGTAGGTTCCGCCGTCGCTCTGCAACTGGACATCTTCGCTAAGGGATGCTATGTTTGGGGAGCCACCCACTCCAGGAGGAGGGTCAGAATGACATCGAAACGAACAAGTCAGTCGAACATCGCCCCCAAGAAACCAAGAAAGGGTTTAAGGAAGGCTGGTCTCTCCCCGGGGAGCGTCGTATTTGTTGGAGAGCAGAAGGTCGCCACCACCACACTCCGGGTAGTGGACTACAGTGCCTCGCATTGCGAGGAGAGGGAGCTTCAATCAATCGAAGAGTGCTTCCCATTACTCAACTCCCCCTCGTGCACGTGGGTCATCATTGAAGGGCTCCAAGACATTGATATGATCAAGCGGCTTGGCCGACACATTGATCTGCATCCACTATTACTTGAGGATATCGTAAACACATCCCAGAGGCCTCGCATTGAGGGGACAGACGACCATCTGTTTTGTGTCCTGAAGGGGCTGCGACTTAGCCCCGATACAGAGGCAATCGCTGTTGACCAGGCCACCCTGGTCGTCGGGCGGAACTACTTGATTTCCTTCCAGGAGATCCACGAGCAGGCGTTCGATGCCGTCCTAAACAGGATCCGCATGCCTCAGGGTCAGCACCGCAGAGCAGGGTCGGACTACCTCGCCTATTCCCTTGTTGACGCTCTTGTCGACTACTACTTCGGGCCTCTCGAGGTGATGGCCGATCATCTCGAGACACTCGAGCAGGCCGTGGTGGATAATCCCCGCCCTGAGACACTCCATCAGATCCACCGCCTGAAACGGGATTTGGTGACCGTTCGGAAGACTCTCTGGCCTATGCGCGAGGTTGTCGCAGGGCTACGGCGAATTCAGTCCAGCATTATGACTGAGGCGACGAGACCGTATCTGGCTGACGTTTATGACCACACCGTCCAGGTGATGGAAACCACCGAGTCGCTTAGAGATGTGATCGGAAGCCTCCTTGATACCTACCTCTCAAGCGTCAGCAATCGCATGAACCAAGTGATGAAAGTCCTGACGCTGATCGCAACGGTGTTTATTCCATTGACCTTCCTAGCAGGGGTTTACGGAATGAACTTCGATTATATGCCCGAGCTCCACTGGGGGTGGTTCTACCCTCTCGGCTTCTGGATAGCCATCGGAATCGTCATTGTTTTAATGGTTGCACTATTTCGATGGAAACATTGGATTTAAGCATGCTGTAGGGATCCGCTCGGCCCTCCGTCCTGCACGCCGCTCTTCCTGATCACGCGCACGTGGCTGAGTATGCCACATACTTCATCCCTCGCGCGTCCCTTTTGCCAACCAGAACTGCTCGATCTCCTCGAGCGTCCGGCCTTTGGTTTCCGGAACCAGCTTCCAGGTGATCAGGATCGCGGGCACGAGCATGACCGAGAAAAGCCAGAATGTCCCGTGGGGCTTGAGGTTCTCAAGCATCCAGGGGACGGTCTGGCCGACGATAAAGGTTCCGACCCAGAGGGTGAGCGTGGCAATCGACATGGCCCGTCCCCGCACGCTGGTGGGATAGAGTTCCGAGAGGAGCGTCCAGATCACGGGCCCGTAGGAGAAGGCAAAAAAGGCAATGAACAGGGGAATGAAGATCATCAGAAGGATGCCGTCGGCATTCCCCGTGAAGAACAGCGATCCAATCACCAGGTGTGCCACCATCATGCCCAGGCAGCCGATGATCAGCAGAACGCGCCGTCCAAGCTGGTCAATCTTCCAGATCGCGATCAGGGTGAACAGCACGTTGACGATCCCGATGATCACCTGGCCGTCGAGTGATCCACCCACTCCGAAGCCCGCGGATTCGAAGATGCGGGGACCGTAGTAGATGATGGAATTTATCCCTGAGAACTGGGAGAGAATTGCCAATGCCATCCCGATCAAGATGGCCCCTCGGATCCCCGGTGCGAGGAGCTGCTTCCAGGAACCAGTCTCCTGTGAAAGTACGAGCCGGATGGCACCGATCTCCTGCCGAGCGTCTGCCTCGCTCATGAGCCGCTTGAGAATCTCTACAGCGTCGACCTCCCTATTCCGCACCATAAGCCACCGGGGGCTTTCGGGTACTAGGAACAGGAGCATGAGGAACCCCAGCGCCGGGACGGTTTCGGCTCCGAACATTCCACGCCAGACTTCCGCTGTGAGAATCCAGTGAAGGAACCCACCTTCGGCAAAGGCCGCTGCCTCTCCCAGTGCAAGTAGCCGGGCGTTAGCAAAGTAGGCTGCAAGGATGCCGACAGTGATCGCAAACTGATAGAGTGACACCATGCGGCCCCTGATACATGCCCATGCGATTTCCGATATGAATAGTGGCGAGAGCATCGACGCCACACCCACACCGAGCCCACCGATAAGACGGTAGATGATGAGCTCGGTGAGCTCACCTGCAACCATACAGCCGAGCGCGGAAACAAGCAGAAGCACGGCCGAAACGATCAGCGATCGCTTGCGCCCGTACCAGTCGGCCATGAAACCTGCAAATCCCACCCCGATAACGCAGCCAAGAAGAGCCGATCCGACGAACCAGCCTTCGAGCAGGGCGCTCATCTGGAACTGCGTCCGCACGAATGTCAGTGAGCCCGAGATCACCGCAGTATCGTAGCCGAAGAGAAATCCCCCGAGCGTGGAAATCAGGGAGATGGCCACCAGGTAGGTCTTCTTGCTCACGCGATGCTCAGTCGAAATGGCAGAGACAGTCGGGATCGGCCCGCTCCGAATGGAGCCTGGCGCTCCTGCTGAAGTTCACGCGACAAGGGAAGTCAAAGCGATGTGTCCCACTGAAGTCTGAATCGACCCCCATCCTTCTGCTCTTCAATCGTGCGCTGGAAGTCGAAAAAGCCAAACTCCGCGGTCAGCTTGTTCCGGTGGTCACAGAAGAACCAGTTGACCGCCAGAGAGTACTCGTGCTCGAGATTCTCTTCCTGACGCAGATCCGGCGTATACAGCGCGTGTCGGAAGGCGACCTCAAGTTCCGGAGGGACCCACTCCAGTATGGTGGCAAAGAAGTATCCCAGCTGGATGTAGTTTCCAGCAAGCGTCGTCACGGCACCGCTTGCGTGATCCCGGACCTCTTTCCAATGTGACTCGTGCTGCCAGGAAAAGCCTCGTACCATGAGCGCCGTCTCGACGAGCGCCTGTTGGACGCGGTACTGCCCGGCGGACCCCGGGGCAAACCCATCCAGCTGTCCTCCTCCATCCTGCGAAAACCGTGTGTACGGACTGCGATTGGTGACCGCGGCCAGTGCCACGAGTCCGGCAGCCTGTTCGCGGCTCTTGGTATCCGAGCCTTGGAAGCCGAGCTCTCGTCCGAGGAAATTCCACTGCAGCCGGGCCAGATACATCAGGTGGTTATCGTCGTTCGTCCTGGCCCCACGCCCCGCGCCCATCAGGACAGATAACCAGTAGCTGAAGTCGGCCGCCCCTCCCAGAGCGATCCGTCCATAGAGCGAGACCCCCTGCTGCCGGTCAATGGTAAAGGGTCTGTTAATGAGCGAGCGGTCGGCCATCTGCTGCTGGCCGGAAGATATAACTCGCTCTCGATTGAAATGCGCCTTCCACTGCCCGACCTTAAGGCGGAGGTATGGGGACGGTTCCAGCATCAGGCGAAAATCGAGGAGATTCGAGGCCGCGAGCTCGTACTCCCAAAAATACTTGACCCACGGCGCGAAGGCATTCCCTCCGACCTTGAGGCGCGCACGGTTTACGCGGAAGATGTTTTGGGCCTCCTTGTCGAAGTCACTCAGTGTGATCGGGTCGGTGTCATAGGGTGTCGCGTAACGGAACTGAAACCGCGATTGGATCTGGAGACGATAGTCCCCATTGGCGGTCGCGAGTTCGAAGCCTTTGTCTCCGTAGCCAATCGTCACGCCATCGGGACCCGGCGTGTCGGCGGAATCCGGCGAAGGTGGGTGACCAGCACTTGCGGTTGCAGCCAGCGTCTGCAGCAGGACCAGCAGGGCCGGAATGAGACAGCGCTCCGGGTGACTCATATTTGGGATAGGAATCAATGTCCGAATGCCGAGTCAAGCGAGGCGACATTCCCGCGCATGATGCTCAGGAAGTCCCCCGTGGAAGGGGTATTGCCGCAGGGGTCGAAGACAACCGAGCTCAGCCCCATGGTGGTGAGTCGTGCACGGACCTCCGGGGGAGGCTCACCTTCCCAGATGACCACCCTTGCCCGGGTCCTCTTCTTGACGGAAGCCATCTCGTTCCACATCTCTTCACCCGGCGCGGCATCCGGTTCCCAGTGAAGGCTCTCCCCCTTGAGTCCGTATCGTCGCTCGAGATATTGATAGACTGGATGGGAGAAGACCACTGAGAGCTTGCCAGCCCTCTGGCCAATCTGGAAGAGCTCCCTATCTAGGACCGTGAAGTCCCGTTCGAGCTTAGCGGCATTGTCCCTGAAGAGCGATGCATGCTCAGGCCAGTGAGCCGTCAGGGCATCGCGAACGGCACCGGCCTGCTTGAGGGCGAGTGAGAGGTCGAGCCAGGTTGTGAATGCAATCTCACCGTGCTCGTGCTTCCCCTCCGGCCCGTGGCTGTGCGAGACTGTTCCCGGGAGCGCAATCCACTCATCCTCAAACCCCGCTGCAGTCTCCACGACCCGCGATGAGGGGAGGGAGACGCCCTTGAGCCACTGCTCATAGGAAGCTCCGTTGAGTAGGATCAGGTCGGCCTTCTGGAGGGCAGCAACTTCCTCTGCACTGGGTTTCCAGTAGGCAGGATCGCCGGAGAGGCCGGCAGGGAAGACTATTTCCACCAGGGGGGACCCGATTCGCTCGGCCATATACTGGAGCGGGTAGTTCGAGACGGCGATAGTCGGTTTCTCTGGCAGCGGCGCAGGGGACTTCTGTTCATCCCGAGGCTGACAGCCTGTCAAGAGTAGGATGACGATGAGTACAGAACCCCCCATCTGGTTCATCATGAGCCTCCTCGGTTATCTGTGCACTACAGATCGGACAGCGGTTATCCAGCAAGGGCAAGGGCAAGGGTGACTCCGGTGCGGGCCAGGACGTAGACCAGCGCCCCGGTAACGACGGCGCTCAGAGTGAGAACAAGGAGAATCTCCGTGGCAAGAATCGCCCTGATCCGTCCCTCGGTGCCGCCGATCTTGCGGATCGTTTCGATCTCCCGTCGCCGCAGCCGGATGGAAAGAACAAAGACGAGCACGGAGGTCGCCAGCGTGGCAAGACCGATTGCCATGCTCCCCATGATCACAAAATCCCGCACAGAAAGAACTGTGTTCATCAGCTCGTTCAAAACATCCAGCGGCACGAGCATCTGGACGGGCTCGGTCCGCTCCTGATAGCGTCCGCGCAGGAGAATGCCGGACCGCCGGTCCCTGGGGAGAACCAGAATGGCATCCAGCGGAAAATCGCTCGGATCTCCGTGGAAGTGAAACGAGTCGATGTTCTCCGGCGTGATCTCATTGTAGGGCAGGACAGACGCGTTGGCCACGACATTTCCCTGTTCGCGAGAGAGCACACCGCTTTCGGCTTGGGGGCTTGTCATATCGATGTGGCCGTGTGCGATGCCCGCGATAACCCAGGCGGTCTTCACATCCACGAAGATGCCTTCGTCATCGGCCGTCCCGGTTGGCTCCAGCACGCCAACAACTCTCATTTTGAGCGGCGTTGTTCCGGCCACGTCGAACGCGCTCGAGGGGGAGGAAATGAGCGAGCTGTCGGGTGCCAGCCCGAGCGAACGGGCAACACCGGCACCTGCGACGCACTCGCCCAGGAGGGCCATCTGGCGACCCTGCGCGCAGCTCAGCCCCCGGAAGGTAAAGTAGTCCGTCGTGGTGCCAACGATCGGAAAACCTCCAGCCATATAGCGCAGGTGAAGCGGGATGCCGTCGGCAAGCCCGCTCCTGTTCACCCTCGCCAACTCCTGGTACGGCAGCGGATCCACCGATGGCCGTGTGAAGTAGATCGCGCTCAGCGTCACATCGAGCGCACTTCCTTTCGCCCCCACCAGCAATGGTGTGGCAGCAGCGCGCTCTGTGAGGGCTTCCGATGCCTGCCCAACGATAACCTGCAGCCCGGCCGGGATAAACACGATCAGAGCGATGGATGAGACCAGCACCGTGGTTTTCACCCAGTGGTGGCGGAGGTAACGCCAGGCCATATAGAGCACATGGTTCACGCGTTCAACTCACGGATGTCCAGCGTGCGACTGAATCGTGGCAGGAGCTCATGATCATGTGTTACCACAACCAGAGGCGAGCCGGTCTCGGCGGAATAGGAAAACAGGATATCCATCACATGATCCCGGTTGGCGGGATCGAGATTCCCCGTGGGTTCATCCCCGAGCAGTACTCCCGGGCGGGCAAGCAGCGCCCGGCAGACGGCCACCCGCTGGCGCTCTCCCTGGGAAAGGTGTCCCGGGCGCCGCGCAAGCTTGTCGGCCAGTCCCACGTCTTCGGCCAGTGAGCGGGCGCGATTGACCACCATTTCGCTCAGCTCAAGGATTGGACTGACGCGATACGGCAACAGGATGTTGTCCAGGACATTCAGGTACTCCAGCAGTTCGAACTCCTGGAAGACCAGGCCCATCCGGATGGCACGAAAGTCCCGCCGCCCTTCCCGTCCGAGCGAGGCAATATTGATCTGCTCAATCACTATCGACCCGGAGGCGGGTACGAGAATACCGGAGAGGAGTGTCAGGAGTGTGGTCTTTCCGCACCCGCTGGGACCGATCAGCGCGACTGACTCTCCCGGGGCGACTTCCAGTCGGGGCACCCGGAGTCGGAAGCCGTTCCCCCGGTAGGAGAAATCGAGATCGCAGACGGCAATCATGAGGCACTCCAGGGAATGATGACCCGCTCCTCGCTCTGGAGGGCAAGGCGATCAATCTTCCAACGGTCGTCGCTCCGTCGCAGCAGAATGGTCCCGGTGTAAAAGTTGCGCCGGTAGTGCACATGCTGGAGGTGTGTGACGCGCGCTGTCACGGCCCAGGTGCACTGGTAAGTGTAGCCTTGGATCGGGTTCGTCCCTCCCACCCCTTCCTCCAGAGAGACAACCTCCACGCCACGCACCGTGACTTCAGCGCCCTGGCGAACTCCGCTGGTTAGCTTTCGACGGCTATCGAGATAGATATCAGCCACCAGCTCCCCTGTGACGGACTGGGAGAGCCGCCGGTAGAGCTCGTCTTCATCGGTGAGGTTGAATGCAGTATATGTCGCGCCGAGAACCTGCTCCAGTGTCCGGCGGGCTACCTCACCGCGAGGCGCCTCAGGAGTGAAGAAGACGTTCCGTGCCCGGACGGCGCCGATCGAGAGTGTAAAGGTTGCGGCTACGAGCAGGATCCAGTGGATCATCCGCTGGCGGGTCCGGAGACCCAGCATCTGTTGTAGACGCCGTCTCCGCGGCCAGAGGATTAGAGCCAGGGCAACGAGGGCGAGCGAGAGCAAGGGGACCGGCACAAAACCCAAGGCGATGTCACCCACTACGCTCGAACGGATCCACTCCACGTAGTCTACAGTGCGGAATACCACTGCGGCGGCCATGAGGACGATGCCGGGTACCTTGTACGCCAGTGGCCCCGCTTCCATTCCACCTCGTGAGGAGAGCAGGCGCGAGATCCAGGCAATCGCACCCGTTGCCAGCGCCGTTCCCGTGGTAACGGCGATCGGATAGGAGAGGTTCTCAGCAATGAATGACGCGGCATACCATGCCTGCACGAGGAGGATGATTGCGGAGACCGGGATCACGACTAATGTGCGGTCAAACCGGGGCTGGAAGAGCGCTAGCCCCAGGAAGAATAACGAAGCGTGGACACTCATAGATCCAAACGGCAGGGATATTCCCGAGAGCCCGAGGAGCAGACCCGCCGCCACTGTGCTCAGTAGAGCCAGCCCGCCTCGCCAGCCGACCCTCGTTCCCGACAATCCCCACCACATACCCACACCCGCTGCTGCCAAGTAGATTTCAGCCGGCGCCCCGGGAAATAGTCCACCTCCAAAAAGGAGGCTGCTCAGCTGGTGGAAGGCCATCGCCACGGCCACGGTCCCAGCACCCGCAAGAAAGGCCCGGTAGGCCAGCGCCCGCCTTCGCTCAGGGGCAAACGCTCGGATGATCGCCTGTGCTTCCGTCGCCACCATCCCGAGCAAAAGGATACCTGCGGCGATGCCTCCCGTGTACATCGTGAAGGCGAGCATCCGCTCTGATCTGGACAGATACTCCCCGGCAGTCATGCCGATCCCCGCCCCGCCAAACAAGAGCCCCAGCAGGCCGCAGGTCAGCCAGATGGGCGAAAGACGCTCCGCTGATGTCTGACGATCCCCCAGCGCCGCGACTACCAGCATCAAAACACACGCCGAGGAAAAGATCACTGGCAACTGGTAGGGCACTTCCATCCACCGCGAGAGTTGCAGGATTTGCCCGGTAATGCCACCGATCACAATGCTCAGTCCAGCCCACACCATAGCACGGCGGCGCCCGCTCAGGGCGACAAGCGTGAACACCAGCAAAACGATCGCCGGCCTCCGGACAATCTCCCGAGCTCCACCGAATAGGCCTTCTTGCGCAAGTTCGAGGAAAGACGGGGCCTCTGGTATGACATAGGCCGCCCGGGCCGGTTTGAGCGTTGCAGTGAAGAGGCGGCCGTCAAGCGTCGTCAAGGTGAAAACCACGTCGATCTGGGTGCCGATCAGGCCCTGGACGGCAACCCGCTGCCCAAAGAGGCTCTCGGGTGCACATCGCATGAGGCGGAATTCGTTGTACTCGACCTGTGTGCGTGTGATCCGGGGCTCGCCGACTTCCCTGAATACATCGGGAAGAACAGGTTCTGCGCGAAGCCGGGCGTCGTTGATGACGGGAAGGTTGAAGCTGACCTCAAAGAGTCCGGGCTCTGCCTCCTTGATCTCCAGCCGGGCGGGGAAGACCGTATCAGCAGCGCTGACACGGAACACCACGGCGAGCGCCCCAAGAATGAGAACCGGGCGGGCGAAACTCATTGGCGTCCCTCGAGGACTTCAAGCGCTTCACCGCGGTAGACGATCTGGTAACTGCGGAGGATTTCCATAAAAAACAGCTCACGGGCGGCATTGCGCGACTCCATCTGCATATCCTCGACGACCCGCTGCCGGACCTGTTCGAGCTCCGGAACGAAGGACTCCTCCCTGTGATCGACATACACGAGGTGCAGCCCATAGCCGGATGCAACTGGCCCGTGCCAGCGGCCCACGCTGGGCCGCATGACGCTGTCGGCGAAGGCCTGACCGAATTCCGCTCGCACTTCGGGTTCCTGCATCCCTCTGTAGCTGTACTGGAGGAGAAACCTGTCTCCGTACTGGGATAGGACCGAAGGGTCCGGGCGTCTCTTTCGAAGACGCTCAAGATCCGAGCGTGCATCCGCTTCAGCCGAGGCTCCCCGCGTGTCGAGATTGTAATAGACATGCATGAAACTAACGGCGCCCGGAACCCGATACTGCTCCCGCCGGAGAGCGAAGAAGGCGCGAATTTCTTCTTCGGTGAGCGTATCACCGGCTGCCTGAGCCTGGCCGAGGAACTCCATCTTCTGCTGCATAGCGCGCCGCACGAGGGGATCGTCCTTGTCATAGCCCCGGGCAAGGGCTTCCCTGTAGAGAACTTCCTGTCGAACAAGCTGCTCGAGCTGGCCTCGCATTTCCTCGGGTGTGGGAGATCGTTGCCAGCGGCGATACCAGGAAATGCGCAGCTGTTCCAGATCACTGTCGGTGATGACAACACGCCTGAGATCATCCCCGGAGCCAGGAGGCCCGGCGATAAGGAGAATCACGCACGCCAGCAGGAAGCCGAACAGCGCGAGCCGAAATACCGGATGAGTGAGGAAGTTCTTGGTCAACGGGGGAGCATGTAACGAGTTGTTTGGGCTGCTTGATGGTGACTACAATATAGGGGATCTGAGGGGAGGATTCAAATGGCCTGCCCCGAAGAGCGAGGAGGGAATTCCAGCCCTGCGACTTGGGGGCCCGTTTGATCACATGGGAGGAATCTGAGCCGTGGGGGATTGGCCAAGAGTTTGCCCTTCTGGAAACCCCACACCTCAAGGAGAACTGCTCGGATCCGCTCCGCTTGTCACCCAGGATCAGCCTTGTCCGGGGGTGGCCCAGAGGTGAGAGGCAGCACACATCCGGATGCCGCACACGCGTAGCGGAGGGCAGAGCTCAGAATGGATACCCTACGTTGAGCCCGACGACCAGTGCGGTGTGCTGGCGTACGACATCGAGATCGATGCTTGGAGCGAAGACAAACGCCCCGACGGTGAAGGGAAAACCAGCCCCCAGTCGGAACACAAACTCGGATCTGTGCACGAGAGGCTCGCCGGAGTGCTCGGACTCCTCGGTCAGGAACTCCACGCCAAGCCCCACCCTGAACCAGGCAACTTCAAAGGGTTTGACATAGAACAGCGCCCCCAGCAACCACTCCGTATGTGATGCCAGGATCGCTTCACTGAACAAACCCACCTCAAGGCTTGGGTCTCCGGAGTGGAACTTCCACGAATAGTCGACACCAATTGTTGGACTGGACCCGGACTGCTCCAGGTTCACCGTAACACCACCAAAGACTCCGATGTGATGGACGTGCCCTGAATGGCTAGCATCGTTCTCGTGATTTTCCGAGCCAGACGGGGGGTGTGACTGACTGTGGCAGAGTCTCGGGAGCAACACCAGACAGAGCGCCACGATGCATGTCACGGCAATGTCACCAAGCACGGATCGAGAGGTTATCATGCCCACGTTCCTTTTTGTGTCTGCACAGCATATTTCAAGGCAACACACCTCTCCACCCTGGCCATCCTTCACCACAACGCGCAGGCCACATGCGTCGCTCGTGGTCACGCCTAGTGATCGTTCCAGCGAAACTGATACGCCACCGCTGCCGCATCAAAATCCGGGCCTCGCTCAAATCGTGTCGCGCTTGCAATACTTACCTTCACCGCGTGCCGATCGGCGATGGCATATGCTGCCGTCAGACCGTAGCGCGCAGCAGAGATGCGGGTCTGCTTATGCTCTCCTGCGACGACCGTTCTCCCACCGAAGCCATACCCGATATCGGCGCTGACCCACACCCGCGTGCTCAACAGATACCCCAAATGGACGGACCACCCAAGAAGCGGAAGTTGCTCCAGGGTATTCCCCCCAACGAAATCCGAGTTTTTGCCGTAGAGCCATAAGGCTCCATATGATTCGGCGATCCATCGGCCCATCCTGTGAGAAACACCCAGAGAAAGTCGAAACGCCCATCGGTTTGATCCGAGATTGATGAGCTTCGCCGGATCGTACTGGCCGAGCGGAACGGAAACCTGGATGCTCAGACCTGCAATTGTCTCTTGTTGATAGTCCGCAAACGACGACGGTGAGAGGGCGGGTGACCCAAGGAAATTGAGGTGGAACCGGAGTTTGGGATCTCCAAAGCCATCGATGACTCGTGAGGAGTCTCTTCCCTCGAACCTCCCCTTCCACGACCCCCACACGTAGGGAAGAACAGCCTCCATCTTGCCCGTCATGCCAAAGATATTGACTGCCCGCACATAGGCAATCCCTAGACCATGGATCGTCGCATCAAGATCTTCGACCGGCAGGGCCGGATCCATTAAGACATTGCCGCTGGACCAGCCGTAGGCCGCACCAATGAAATTGGTGCCCATCGGTATGTTGGAGAGGCTTCGAGGTTCAAGCTCCTGGGGATACAGCGGGTGAGAGCCAGCGAGGAGACTCAGCACAAGCGCCACGCCTGCGTGCGCTGGATTTCGAGGCCATCGGCATCGCATGGCTATATCCGAACCCTTCGCCCGACGTTCTCCATTGTCGGAAGGAGAATGGGAGCACCGGACCGACATCATGGCGGCCGAGGCTGCAGGAAGCAAAGCCTCGGCCGCCACAACTGTGGCAAGAGCGCCAAACAGAGAACAAACGAACTCATTGCATCGAGCGTCTTGGCCGGCTAGTTCCCGGGTCGGGCGATGGTCTCGAGATCCTGCAGGCGCTTCAGCGCGGATGCAGCCTTCAGCGTCTGATAGTTGATCCCGGCAGCATTCAGACTGCCCCCCTGCTGGAAGGGATAGTCCGCGATCGTCGAGAGGAACGTCTTGATGTAGCCTTGCGCCGGCACAAAGGTCCACATGTTATCTGCATACCAGCGCAGGTATCCCATCTCCGCCTCGTTGGGCGCCTTCTCATATGGATCAGCCCGCAAGTGGACGATCAGCGGCCACCCGGGGATCGACCGGGTTCCGGTAGCGATATTCCCAACCTGCGTCGCGAAGTGGATCTTCCAGCTACCCACCCGGATCGCATTCAAGTCGCCCCCTTGAGAGAAGTAGTAGATCTCCTCCCGCGGACCCTGGGCAACCTGTCCTTTGAAGTAGGGAAGAAAATTGTAGCCGTCAGGATGGATCTTCCAGGTCTTTCCGTTTGCCGAGTATCCTTCTTTCAGCTTCTCGACCAGATTCGGCTCGCCGGCGGCCGCGAGCAGCGTGGGCATCCAGTCTTCCTGGGAAATGATATCGTTGTAGATCGCGCCCGGCTTGATCACTCCCGGCCACCGGACCATCAGCGGAACCCGAAATCCCCCTTCCCAGGTGGTACCCTTCTCACCATGGAACGGTGTGATGCCGGCATCAGGCCAGGTGAACGTCATTGCACCGTTGTCCGTCGAGTAAATGACAATCGTGTTCTGGGCAATCCCCAGATCGTCGAGCTGCTGTAGCAGTGCGCCCACCATGTCATCGTGCTCGACCATCCCGTCCGGATAGATGCCGACCCCCGTGCGCCCGTAGGTCTTGCTTTTGAGATGCGTCCAGACATGCATGCGCGTGGTGTTGAACCAGACGAAGAAAGGTTTTCCACCCTTTGCGGCATTGTCAATGAACTTCTTGGCCGCTGCATGGATCTCTTCATCAATCGTCTCCATGCGCTTTTGCGTGAGAGGGCCGGTGTCTTCGATTTTGCCATCAGCAAAGGAGTGGATCACGCCTCGCGGCCCGAACTTCTTTCTGAACTCTGGATCCTTCGGATAGTAGTAGGTCTCCGGCTCCTCCTCGGCGTTGAGGTGATACAGGTTGCCGAAGAATTCGTCAAACCCGTGATTCGACGGAAGATGTTTGTCGCGGTCTCCCAGATGGTTTTTTCCAAACTGCCCTGTTGCATACCCCTGCTCTTTCAGGAGATCACCGATTGTGGGTGCCCATTCCGGGATACCATGGTCCGACCCGGGCATGCCAATCGTCAGCAGCCCTGTCCGGAACGGATGCTGCCCGAGAATAAACGATGCTCGCCCTGCCGTGCAGCTCTGCTGGGCGTAGGCATCGGTGAAGAGAGCACCCTCACGTGCGATCCGGTCGATCGCCGGGGTCTGATATCCCATGATACCGTGGTTGTAGGCGCTGATGTTGTGGACCCCTATGTCATCCCCCCAGATGACGAGGATGTTGGGCTTCGTCTGGGCCCCAGCCCACGAGCTACCCAGGAGGATGAAGCCGAGCACCAGAACAGCAATACACGATCGTTGCATAGTGATACCTCTTCTTGTGAATGAGAAATGGAGAACGGGTTTCAACGTAGAAACACCCGGTGCAGCGTGACCGATATGCACGACCACATACCCGCCGAAAAGAAACATGCGAACAAGCGACAACAGCAATACTCCAACGATGTGGGCCTACTCAGGTCGATCCGACTGGGGTGGATCCAGTATGGAGCCATCTTCTGGAATTACCGCGGTGGCGCGGTGAAGAAACAGCGACCGTAACTTATCCCAGAAGTCACCTCCGAGGACAAACAGGCTTGCCACGAGCATCACATCGCCGGCGATTGCATAGGCCAAAGGGTGTTCTACCAGACCAAGCACATAATGGCCGAAGTAAGGAGTGGCCCAGCCGATGAGGAGCGGCACGGTGAAGAGCACCAAGCCGATAGTGTAGCGCGTGGGGCTTACCTGTTGGACCGGCCCGTGGGCCTTCAGGAATCCAAACACCAGGGACTTGATGCGGGCAAAGCCCTCCTTTCCCGCGATGGCGGCACCCGCCAGGAGCATGAACTCGGCCACCACCACCATGATGCCCGAGAAAGCAGCGATCGTAGTGCCGGTCACTCCCAGCAGGGAGAGGATGGGAATCAACAGTGGCCACCCTATGCTCAGCACGAAGAGCGTGATCCCGGCTTTGAGCCGCCACCCACCGCGAATCTGTTGTTCGCCTGCCACTGCCTGCTCCTTGGGCCGCGCCACGGCTCCAGCTGCCTCCTCTCCTACGAGCTGTCTCATCCTACTAGGCGATCCTGCCTCCGGAGTACCGTTGCCTGCACAAACAGTGACCTGCCCCACGATCTCGGTCCAGTTTCTACGTTAGTCTTACGATGCTTCGAGTCATCGTCGAGGCTGGCTCTTTTGCCTCTGGTGCCGGTGTGTAGCCCAGCGAACTGTGCGGCCTGATGTGGTTGTACTCCCTTCTCCACATCTCAGTCAGTCCTCGCGCCTCCAGAATCGTGTCAAAGATCTCCCGGTTGAGCAGTTCGTCCCGAAGCTTCCCGTTGAACGATTCACAGTAGCCGTTCTCCCATGGGCTTCCAGGCTCGATGAACAGCGTTCTGACGCCCAGCCTGTTCAACCACCCTCTGATCGCCTTCGACGTAAACTCAGGCCCATTGTCCGAACGGATATGCTCCGGGGTCCCCCTCTTGATGAACAGGTCCGCCAGACGGAACAATACATCCTCAGACGTGATCTGCACATGGTGCTTCCTCTCCGGCCTCAGTCGGACACAGGAACCGTCTTTGAGCCACAGACGTCTCCGCTTAGGCTGCCTCCGGGGTACTTTCAGCCCCTCCTGCCGCCAGATCCGCTCCACACGCTTGTGGTTGACGCGCCATCCCTCGTTGTGCAGCAGGCCCGTGATCCTTCGGTATCCGTAGCGCCCGTAGTCACAGGCAAGTTCCGTGATCCTTGATCGCAAGAGCTCCTCATCGTCTTTCGCTCCGAGACAACGCCTCTGAGTCGATCGCACCTGACCCAGGGCACAGCATGCTCGGC
>WOR8_10002381_pt1 | contig 18615 bp, 19 predicted proteins | sample DeeMarSeWOR38_10_FD_19890 | JGI IMG/M metagenome (IMG submission 19890)
AGAAATGGATGTCATTCCTCCAGCAAGTCCAGTTTTTAACAAAGAGATGGAAGAAGCAGCAATAAATGCACTTAGGAATGAGCGATATATTTTAGGCGAATCTGTAGATAAATTTGAGGAAGAGTTCGCAAGATATGTTGGAACAGATTATGCAGTAACTGTAAGCTCTGGAACAAATGCTCTTCATTTAGCTTTACTTGCAGCAGGCCTTACAATAGGAGGGGAAATAATTACTGTTGCAAGCTCATATATTGCGACAGCGAACTCAATACTCCACGCAAATGGCACACCAATCTTTTGCGACATTAATGATGAGTATCTGATTGATGTAAAACAGATACCATCAAAAATATCAAAGAGAACAAGAGGAATAATGCCTGTTCACCTCTATGGCCACCCAGCAGATATAGACGAAATAAATGATATTGCGCAAAAAAACAATCTGTTCGTTGTCGAAGATTGCGCTCAGTCACATGGCGCACTCTACAAAGGCAAAATGACAGGGACATCCTCTGACATAGGTTGCTACTCGTTTTATTCGACAAAGAACATGACTGTTTGCGGTGATGGAGGAATGGTTACAACAAACAATGAAAAACTTGCTGAGAAAATAAAACTCCTAAGAAACCATGGTCAACATCCAAAGGATGTTCATACAATTCTTGGCTACACTGCACGTTTGAATACAGTAAACGCTGCGATAGGAAGAGTTCAATTAAAATATCTTCCGAAATGGATTGAAGAGAGGAGAAAAATAGCTAAAAAATACAACGAGTTGCTTTTAGATGTAGATGAAATCATCTTACCACCTGATGACTCAAAAGATAAAAAACCATCTTATCATTTGTTTGAAATCAAGACCAAAAAAAGAGACGAACTGCTTAATTTCTTAAAAGAAAACAAAATCATATGTCTAATTCACTACCCTACACCAATTCCTTATCAACCTCTTTACAAAAAATTATTTGGCTTCAAAGAAGGCGGTTTTCCAAAAAGTGAAGAACTATCTGCTCAAGCAATGGATTTACCAATGTTTCCAGATTTAAAAGATGAACAAATAAAATATATATCAGAAAAAATACATGAGTTTTTTAATAGGTGATTTTCTGAAAATTGGAGTAATAGGAGCCGGACGTTGGGGAAAAAAACATATAGAGGAATATTCCAAGATGAAAGACGTTGAGCTTTCTTGGGTTTCCGATCTAAGTGAAGACAATCTTAAGTTGTATCAGAAACAATACAGCATTTCAACTGATTACAACGATGTACTCTCTTCAGATGTTGAAGCAGTAAGCATCTGTACTAGTAATGAAACACACTTCGAGGTCTGTAAAGATGCCCTTTTAGCAGGTAAACATGTACTTGTGGAAAAACCATTAACCCTTCAGTCAAAGAAGGCATACGAATTGGTAGATATTGCGAAGCAATCCAACAGACTTCTAGCTGTTGGGCATCTTTTTAGATATAACAATGCGATAAACGAAGTCAAAAAGCTAGTTGAAAACAAGTTCTTTGGAGAGGTATACTATCTTAGATTGCAATGGACAATTCAATGGATGCCTGAGATATACCCTGACAAACAACTTGATATTGTTGTTGACATGATGCCTCATTTGTATGATATTATGAACTATTTAACAGATTTTTGGCCAAAAAAGATAACGTGCTTTGGAAAAGCATTTATAAAAAAAGACCTAGAAGATACGGCATTTATCATATGTGAATTTCCAAATAACATTATGGCCCATTCTGAAATAAGTTGGACCCTGCCCGAAAAAGTTAGAGAGGTAGATTTGATTGGCAGCAAGGCTTGTGCAAAAATTCAAGCAGTATCACAAAACGTAACGTTATTTGAAGGCTCAAATGAGGGAAGAAGCTTAAATATTAAAGAAAACAACACTCTTGGAGATGAACTAACACATTTTGTTGACGCTGTTAAAAATGGAACAAATGTGCCAAATAATGGAGAAGTAGGCGCTAAAACAGTTGAACTTGTTGAAGCTACAAGAAAATCACTTGAACAAAGAAAAACAATTATTTTATAATCTTACAAGTTACAGTAAGTGCTGTTTTATGATGAAGATAAGCGTTGTTCTGACAACAAAAAACGAAGGAAAAAATATTTCAACACTTCTTGAGAGTTTAATGAACCAAGAAGAGCCATATGAAGTTTTAGTGGTTGATTCAGACAGTACAGACAAAACACAGGAGATCGTAAGAGAATATTCTAAGAAAAACAAGAACATCAAGCTACTCATTCATCCAGGGACTAGACCAAAAAGCATGAACTATGGGATTAAACAGGCTACTGGTGATGTTATTTCATTTATTGGTGGAGATGACGTAGCAGATAAAAATTGGATAAAAGAAATAAGAAATGGATTAAAAAATGCTGATATCGTAGTCGGCGATTTAATTGCAACTGAGGAAGAGAAGGTTAAAAATATCGACAAGGTAAAGCTATTCCATAATGGGGTAAACGTTTCTTATCCTGGCACAAATACTTCTTACAAAAAGGAAGTTCTTGATAAACTTGGAGGTTTTGATCCATGGTTTTCATCAGCTGAAGACCTTGAGATAAATCTCAGAGCGGTAGATGCTGGATATAAGATAACAGAGAACAAAAATGCAAAGGTCTATTATAGACCAAGGGGAACACCGTTAACATTCTTAAAACAATCATTTTGGTATGGTTACGGAAGAAAGCTCATTGGTCTAAAACATGGTAGAGTATGGGAAAAACATTCGATTTCAGATGTTGTTACAACTCAAACTTCAATTTTTGGACTTGTTAGACTCTTAATTGGGTTTTTAGGTTACGTCTATTGTGTTGTAACTGTTAGAAAGTATAATGTGAAAAAATAATACTAATTTTAAAGGATCATAGTTTCAATATCTCTTTGATATTCTTTTTGACGTCGGGTTTTTCTTTTTGTCTTAAAAATAGTACAACATATGAAATAAATTGTAATGCTACCAATATTGGTAACGCTAGACGAAAGATGCCTGTCACAAAGAAAGCCAGTATCGGAACGAAGAAAAACGTTAAAATTCCTTCATCGGCAGCACTGTAATATGAACAAATATGTGAGAAAATCGTTTTGTATGTACGATTTTTTATGAACATATACCCAAAAGCCATTACCAAATAATGTGCTACAATAATGGCCCCTCCAGTAAACCATTGACCATAGAGATAAAACTGGCTATACCATAAGCCAAAATACATGAAAATATTACCGAGGATATCAACATAAAAATCTAATCTCTTTCCAAGTTCTGATTGTGTGTTTGTTAATCTAGCTAACGTACCATCAGCAGTATCAAAAACATAACTGATAAAGAAAAAAATAGCACCGTAAATTAGTTGATTACCAAAGAAGAAAAAAGCGGCTATTATCGCAAATAAAAGAGAAAATATGGTGACAACATTAGGGTGTATATTAACTGGTAGACGCGCAATTCCCTTAGCTAGAGGTGTCCCAAAAATTCTTACTATTTTTACAGCCCATTCTTCTCTCTTTTTATTAATTCTATGCGTTCCTCTTGTTGAGCGAGGTTTTTTTACATATGATTTTGGTTTGGACATTTCGGGTTCTCTTTTTTATGCATAATTTGCTTTCAGTATAAAAATATCTTCTAAAAAATAACCAATAATTTTCTAGTATAAACAACACTCCCTGATGGTAGCTGGATCAGTGCCTGAATTTTATAGAAAGATATATAATATACATATAAAATATGGTTTTTGTATGGCAGAGTTTGTTATTCAGGGTAAAGAGCTTATTTCTAAAACAGTAAAAGAACATGGTAGCGGTGCTATTGTATATGTACCAAAACAGTGGGCTGGCGAAAAGGTTTCCGTGATTCGTGAAATAGAAAATGATGTTAGGAAACTGGGGAAGAAGTTAGATCGTGAAAAGCGGATAGTTTACAGCTATTATGTATTAGATATTGTGCATCGTGGCCATCTATTACAGATGCAAAATGCAAAAGCTACAGCAGGTAGAGATGGTATATCTGTTGCCGGAATTTTGACAGATGAAGCAGTTATGGAAAAAAAGCCAAGACCAATTCTTAGTTTTGATGAGCGCATGCTTCTCGCTCAGGCAATCAAGTTTAATGATTTCGTTGTTGCCCAGCCGACATATTCACCTTTACTAAATGTGCGAAACATAAGACCTGATATTTTGATGGAATCAAGCAGTCATGATGAAAAAGATATTGAAGAGGCTCGAAGGGTAATGGCCAAATTAGGCGGTAAAGTTGTTACAACGCCGTATTACCCAATGATTTGTTCAACAGAGATAAAGAAAAAAATAAGAGAGGGATAAAAATGAAGAAAATAAATTTACAATTTTGGAATTTATGGAGCACTTATGCGATATACTACTTTGGTAAAGTCAACCTAAGTATAGTGATACCGGCACTATTGATAACATTTAAAGATCTGAATTTGTATGATTTTGGTCTTGTCTCACTGGGGTTCATGTTTGCATATGCAATTGGACAGTTTTTACATGGACAAATTTCAGAGAGATTCAACCCATATGTATATATAACAATGGGGTTGATTTTATCAGGAATAGCGAACCTATTTATGGGTTTTGTCGGAAGTTTCTTTGTAATGCTACTGATATTGGAAACATTTGATGGATTCTTCCAATCTATGGGATGGTCCTCAGTTGTAAGGGCAAACGCTTTAATTCAAAAGGATGACAAGGCCAGAGATCGCTCTTCGACAATACTCGGCTGCTCATACCAGATTGGTAACTCTGTGGCATGGCTCATTTCTGCCTTTGCAGTTGCAATATGGGGATGGCAAGCCGGTTTCTGGGTTGCGTCTATAATGCTATTAGGAAGAGGTATAACTTTATATCTGACAAAACCAAAAGATGTAGATCATAAGCCAAAGCACACTGTAAAAAAACAGGTCAAAGGAACGTTAACATTTCCAATAGTTATGAGTGGGCTTTCATTAATGGTATTAAATATGGTTAGATATGGAGTTATGACTTGGCTGTTCACATATTATGTATTCGCAGGGAACTTTGCTATTGCAGATTTTGGCAACGTAAGTTTAAAAATAGTTTTCATACCAATTGCAGGAGTTATAGGTACGCTGGTCTACAATAAATTACCTTGGAAAAAAGATTTGATCAGCATTGTATTTCTAGTTGGAATGGGCGTATGTTGGTACCTTTTCCCATTTGCTGACAGTACAGTAGCAACTATGTTAGTTCTAGTAAGCAGTGCATTCCTATATGGCCCACATGTATTCCTGGTTTGCACTATACCAACAAGATTTAAAGATAAGGGAGTAGTAGCATCATCAACAGGATTTATCGATGGTATGGGATATGTTGGAACAACTATAATTATGCTAGTTGTCCCGTATCTTGTACTGGAGACCCAAGGCAGTTGGAACAATGTATTCATCCTCTGGTCATTGATTTCATTAGCAGCAGCAGCACTCGTAGCAATAACCTACTTTGGGCACTTCAGAGTCAACAACAACTCAGTAACAAGTTGAAAAAACAATACAGGGAGATAAATACAAACTATTATCTCCCCCTTCACCTCTTGTTTAGTAATAGATTAGCTTAGGAGATAAAAATGAGCGTTTTTGAATGGGATACCCGAGCGTCAAAATATGATAACCTAGAATGGACAAATAGAGACCAATATATGGAAACATTCCTTAAAATGTGTGATTTAAAATCTAACTTTCACGCATGCGATATAGGAACAGGGACGGGGATAATCGCCTCAGTTTTAGCAAATTACTGTAAAAAAGTTGATGCAGTTGATTACTCTAAAGCAATGCTTGATATCGCAAAAAAGAAGCGACTAATGAATAACATAAGATACCGATTAATGAATGCAGAGAAACTAGAATTTTCCTCAGATATGTTTGACATAGTAACCGCTCGAATGTGTTTCCATCACATTGCACATCAAGACAAGGCAATAAATGAATGCGTTAAAATTCTAAAACCTGGGCGAAAGTTTGTCATATCCGAGGGCATTCCCCCTCCAGGAACAAGAAAATTTTACACAGAAATGTTCAAGTTAAAAGAAAAAAGAAGAACATATACAATCGACGATCTCGTAGAACTATTGGAAAACGGTGGATTAAATAACATTGCAATTGAAATTCATAAAATGCCAAGTGTTAGTATAAATAACTGGCTAGTAAATTCAGGAAAAGATAAATCTACCTGTAAAAAAATCTACGATATGCATCTAGATTGTGAAGAATATGTAAAGAAGGCCTATAACATGAAAATATTAAAAGGCGACATTTTCATGGATTGGCTAATCGCAATTGTCTCAGGAACAAAGTCGCAATAAGCTCTAAATAAAAATAAAATCAAAATTTGCTCTCCAAATTCATTCTTCGCAAGCTTCAAGTATGAAAAGTATATTTTCGCTAAATAATATGAAAGTCATAACCTGCCCAAGTACCAGTGAATATGTAGTTACATTTAATAAAAAACTGAAAAAAGGAGGCGTTCCAGCTCAGTCGATAAAATATATTACACCTTTTACTTTGATAAGACTTTTTATTTTGCGGCTTTTTGGATATGAAATATTTCATCTGCATTTCGTTCATTCTTTTACTTCCTTACGATTTATGAAAATTTTTGTTTCTTTTGCTAAATTTATGGGATACAAAATTGTTTGGACAGGGCATAGCATCTATCAGCCTGAAAAGAAAGAGAGCAGTATAAAAAAAACAAAGTGGTTCTACGAACATTCTGATTTGCGATTTATACACCATAACGCCCATTTAAAACTCCTAAAAGATATCGTAGGTATTGATGAAATAGGTAAAATTAAGATGATATTCCATCCATTATTTGATATTTATCCGAATACCACAAGTAAAAAAGAAGCGAGGGAAAAACTAAGAGTACCTGAGAATAAAAAAGTAATACTCATACTTGGTGATATTAAAGAATACAAAGGAATAAAATATCTAGTAGATGCTGTTAAGAATCTTGGTGACAAATACTATCTTATAATTGCAGGGAGACCTATTGATGAAAATCTTATAAAATACATAAAGGAAAAACAAAGCAATATGAACAACATAAAATTATTGGATCATTATATTCCTCAGGGGGAAGTACAATACTATATGAACGCTTGTGATGTTTTTGCTCTACCTTATACACTCATATGGACATCTGGCGCCGTTAAGTTAGCATATGCTTTTTCCAGACCTGTTGTATCAACTCAAGTCGGTACTATGCCTGAAGTCGTAACTGATGAGACAGGCATACTTGTAAAACCTTGTGATGCTGATGCGTTGAAAGAAGGCATAGAAAAATTATTTTCTATGGATTATGAACAGATGGGGAAAAAAGCATATAAAATGATGAAAGAAGACTATAGCTGGGAAAAATTGATTGATTTAACCATCGAAGGTTATCTTGAGATTATTAAAAAATAAGTTGAAATGATGGATTAGGCAAAAAAATGATATTTATTAGAGATGATGACATCGATTTAAGATGCATTGTAAAACATTTGGCATTTGTAAAGTATCAAATCTTTGTTGATATAGGTGTCATTACATCAAGACCATTTCCAGTTAAATGGATTAAAAAGCATTTGCACATGTATGAAGTTTGTAATCATACCCACAGTCATAATTGCGGAGAGTTTATTAAGTGGGATGAAAAAAGACAGAAAAAAGACATCGAAAAAGCAAATAATATAATCAAAAAGAAAATTGGCGTGACTCCGAAATATTTCATTCCGCCAGCAAGCAGATATGACGATAAAATGGTAGAAGTCTGTGAATCTTTGGGTCTCGTTTTACATCCCATGTATGAAAGTAGCCTTTGGCTTTTGGAGTTTAAATATTTTATTCCACCGATAGCAAACTACGATAAAGATATGGAAAAAATATGTAAAAACCTTGGAAAGACTTTACGTCCAAATTTTGAGAAACATTTTCATTTCGACAAAAGTAATACAATCGATAAAAAAGATGGGTGGTATGTATGTCATACATCCCACAACCACCCAAACATGATAGAATTAGAAAAACAATTGAAATATCTTTATGATAACAAATTAACAAGATTTTGGGAAGAAAAGTAGTATGGCAGATATAGAAAAACTTACAGTTGAAACTTTACGTTTGGTAAAAAAAACCTTAGATAGGCAGAAGATAACATTCTGGTTGGACTTCGGTACACTTCTTGGTGCTGTACGTGAAGGCGGTTTTATCAAATGGGATCATGATATTGACATAGGTACATTGGCGACAAATATTGACGCGGTACGTAATTTGTGTGAGAAAATAAAAGAAAATGGTTTCGCATCTTCTCTCACCAGTAATCATCGCATGCTATTAAGGAGAGAAGTTGAGGGGCAAACAATTTCTGTTGATATTATGTTATATCATGTTAAAGAGGACAAAGCCTCACTCTCAGGCAATATTTTGCATTATCCAGTTGAATATTTTGCATGGATATTGAAGCCACCTACAGATGATGAAATTGAAAAATCTGGTTTTTTTACAAAAGCACTTGCAAAAACAAGTAGATTGTTTTCTAGATCATTGCGTATGCATCTATATAAACTACTATGGTTTGTCCCCAAGAGGGTTGGATATTTGCGACATTTAGAAAGAGATGCACCAAAAAAATTTTTTGAGAATTTATCAACGATTAAATTTTATGGAATGGAATTTTATATACCGTCTCCAGTAGAAAATTATTTACTTTTTAGATACGGCAAAAATTGGAGAACTCCTATTGATGAAGAAACGTTTTATCAGGACATGGGCTCAATGGGAGGGATATGAAACATTGCAAAAACATAAGAAGACGAAAAATAAAAAAGTTCTTATTCTCGGAATAGACGCATTAGATTTTGATTTGGTAGAAGAATGGAATCTGAAAAATCTAAAACAAGAAGAATATGGAAAAACAATAGTTCCTATTACTGATGGTTTAGAAGAGCCAGCAACTGTAATAGTATGGCCTTGTTTTATTACAGGCAAAGAGCCTAAGGATATGGGGTTTGACACCCCTGTTATTTACAGGCAACCATTCAAATGGTTTTTTGACACTATTTACGTACCAACAACTTCTTCATTTGCCGATTTACACCCGGAAGATATCGTAGAAAAAAGAGATAAAAAAAGAATTTTTCTTGACAAAATAAGTAGCATTTTTAAAAAAGGCGGAATTTATTATCAACCATCAAGAGCTAATATAAAAGCGCCTACATTGTTTGACGATGAATCATTAAAAACTGCTCATTTTCATATTCCTGTATACGATAAAGATGTATTTCCAGAATACAGAAAAAGTATTGTTGATGTAATAACCAAAGAGATGCCTGGGTCCGAGTTTAGCAAAGCCTGCAAAAAATCATTTAATATGAGATGTGAAGAACTACTAAATTATTTAAAACAAAACAATGAATGGGACATAGTAATGATGTACTGGTTTTGTCTTGATGCTGTTCAACATGCTTTTTTCAAAAACAAACTGAAAATCATGGATTTTTACTTGATGTTTAATGAATTTGTTGGGAATTTAAAAAAGACGCTAACCAAGGATATTTTAATTCTAATTATCTCAGATCACGGGCAAAAGAAAGGAATTCATACAGATAAGGGATTTTACAGTTGCAATAAAAAACTCGGCTTGGAAAATCCAAAAATAACCGATTTTAAAGAAATAATAGAAAAAGAGTTAAAAAAACAAGAAATTGCTATTACAGCAGCAAAAACATAATGAGATGTTTGAGGAAAGGAAATGATGCTAGAAAAAACTTTAAACAGTATTGAAAGAAAAATAAAACTCCCATTATCTATAAAGAAGTTGGGACCTCCCTTAAACTCATTATACTATCATCGATTCTACAAAGAATTCATAGAATATGACAAACTACTAAGCAAACTGCGGGATAAACACAAAGGTGAAAGATGTTTCATAATAGGAACTGGACCCTCACTACAAAAAACAAATATTTCGCTTATCAAGGACGAGTTTTTATTTGGTGTAAACACGTTATATAAAGGATTAGAAAAATTTGGCATTAACTGTCAATATTGGGTAGTAGGCGATCGAAAGGTTTTCATTGAGCATTACAAACCATTACTTGGTTTGGATACAACTATGTTTTTAGCAGGTCATGCTGGGCGAGAATTTCTAGAGAAGAAAGAATATTACTCAAAAGAAGCAAAAATAGAACCAATACTTGTTAAAACCCTAGGTAGAATGAACGTTTGGAGCAGGTTCGGTGAAGACTTAACAATTGGAACGTATTCAGGGGGAAATGTAGTAATTACAAGCATTCAAGTTGCATTCCATTTAGGGTTTGAAGAAGTTTATTTGCTTGGTTGTGATTCCACATATAAAGGAAGCCACCATTTCGATGGGAAAAAACATTCTTTCCAAAAAGAAAGAAAATGGTCTTATATTTTTGCCGCATATGAACTATGTAAAAAAACATATGAAAATGCAGGTAGAAAAATCTACAATTCAACTGTTGGAGGACAGCTTGAGGTATTTGAAAGGAAGAGTTTAGAAGAGGTTATGAGAGGATAACATATTCTTATACCGTAGTTTTAACTCTTATATAAAATTTGTAATAAGGAGAAAAATTGTGGTTAGATGAAAAATAACAGAAAAAACGCGTCGGATAAACCTAAAAAAGTGTTTTTTTTCCTTAGACATAATAATGATATCGATCATATAGTGCCTGTTATTTACAAATGGCTTTCAACTGAAAATACTCCAACCGACGTTGTAATATATTCCAAAAAAGAGTTTTTGGATGATTACCGTATTAATTACATTAAGCAGTTTAAAAACGCAAATATTTACTATATGGACAAGCTGTTGAATGATTCAAAAATCTATTCATTTTTAAGCAAAATAATGAGTAAAGTACCTATTGCAAATAGGACTCTTGAATTGAATCTCTCAAGAAAAAAACCAAGATTCTTAGAAAGAAAGGCTATTAAGAAGATAGGAGAGAAGATATTTAACAAAGAAAATAGAGGATTCATAGTATTTGATTGGACCCTCACCCCATTTGTTAAATATATTTGTAAAATGGCAAAGAAGAAAAATTTTATTACTGTCTCTTTACCACATGGAGATGCACCTTATGTTAACGATATAATTGATTTATCTCAATATAAAGCGGTTGAAAACAAGAATCTAAGCATTGAGCAGTTGAGATCGGGTAAAAATTACAAATGTTTTGATTATCTTGTAGTTCCTAATTATCTTGTTTCAAAGCGCTATGAAGATATTGAAAAAGATAAACTTAAGGTGCTCGGCTCTCCAAGATATAGCAATGAATGGATGAATATTTTATCAGATATACTGCCTCCGTATAGTAACAACAAAAGTGAAAATAAATTAAAAATTGTGTTTTTTTTACGCAATCTTAATTATCCTATTTTTTGGGAGGAAGTAATAAGAACAATAAAATTAATCATCAAAATCCCCAATGTGTATTTAGTTGTAAAGCACCATCCGAGAGGTGGAAGTATAAAAGAACTTTCAGAAATTAAGAGCCCAGAAAAAATTGAACATATATACCATGATGTCCCTTCAGGCTCATTAGTAAAATGGGCTGACCTGGTGATTGATATTGGTACAAGTGCTGCATGGGGGCCTGTTAAACAAGGCGTACCTGTGTTAGCACCAGAATATCTTTATGCCAATTATTCAACAATTGCATATTACATAAAAACATCAGAAATTAGGTCCAGAGATGAAATATATGATATAATACAAAAATTTACTAAAGAAAAAAATCGTAAATTTTATAAAGAAAATGAAAGAAAAAGATTTATCGAGGAAATAATAGACGTACCTGATAAATATATCTTAGAAAGATATGTTAAATTTTTAAGGAAGTGTTTAGATGAATCAACCAAAAAGAAATAATTTAAAAAGCAAACTGAAAGAAGGAAAACTTACTTTTGGATCTTGGATTACAATAGGTCATCCTATTATAGCTGAAATCATGGCTCGATCAGGTTTTGAATGGCTTACTATTGACATGGAGCACAGTGCAATAACATTAAATGTTGCGCAGAATCTAATAAGAACAGTAGAACTTTGTGATTGCGTGCCGCTTGTTCGTGTTAGAGAAAATAATCCAGGATTGATTAAACAGGCGATGGATTCAGGTGCTCATGGCGTTATTGTACCAATGGTAAATTCCAAAAAGGATGCGGAAAAGGCGGTTAAAGCTGTCCGATATCCGCCAAAAGGGATTAGAGGTGTAGGATTAGCTCGTGCCCAACAATATGGATTTGATTTTGAAGGATATAAAAAATGGTTGGAAAAAGAAAGTATAGTCATTGTACAAATCGAGCATATTGATGGCGTAAAAAACCTAGGAGATATTTTGAAAGTAGAGGGAGTAGATGGTTTTATCGTGGGACCATATGATATTTCTGGCTCATTGGGAATGCCAGGGAACTTTGACCACCCTGAATTTAAAAAATGTATAAAAGATATTATGGCAAAGGCTAAAAACACAAAAAAACCCGCAGGTTTTCATGTCATACCTCCAGACGAAAATGAGGTGAAAAAATTCATAGATCTTGGGTACAAATTTATTGCAGTAAGTTTAGATACATTATTCTTAGGAACGTTGTGTAAAAATTTGATAAAAAAATTGAAATAGAAATTTCAACAAATCCAAGGAGGATAAAAATGACAAAGATAATGGGGATTATTCCTGCACGGATGGGGTCTAGCCGTTTTCCGGGCAAACCATTAGCAAAAATTAATGGTATACCTATGGTCGGCCATGTATATTTTCGTAGTAAAATGAGTTCACTTTTAGACGATGTCTACGTTGCAACTTGTGACAAAGAGATAGAGGAATATATCACTTCGATTGGTGGAAAGACCATAATGACATCCGATAAACATAAAAGGGCGTCAGATCGTATAGCAGAAGCACTAGTTAAAATAGAAAGTAAAACTGGAGAAAAAATTGATATTATCGTAATGATACAAGGGGATGAACCAATGGTTTATCCTGGAATGATAGATGAAGCAGTCAAACCTTTTCTTGATGATAAAAATATTGTAGTAAGTAATTTGATGGCCCCAATCAAATCATCAAAGGAACACAAAGACATTAATGAAGTAAAAGTTGTAGTCGACAGGCAAAATTTTGCTCTCTATTTTTCAAGGGAGCCGATACCAACAGATAAAAAAGAGTCAAATGAGAATTATATGTACAAACAAGTATGTATAATTCCGTTTACCAGAGATTTTTTAATTAAATTCAATGAACTTGAACCTACTCCTCTAGAAGTTATAGAATCTGTTGACATGCTAAGAGTGTTAGAACATGGGTATAAAGTAAAAATGGTGTTGACTAAATATGACACATATAGCGTAGATAATATGGACGATTTGAAACGCGTGGAACAGTTAATGAAAAATGATAAACTTATGAATAATTACAATAAATAATCATATTTTGAATAATAGTTATTTTCTCGTGGATTATTTTAATAAGCTTGTGTTGTATAATGGTCTCTCACGAATGATGATAAAATGAAAATACTTGTATCTAGTCGTTCATTTGGTAAAATCGATTCCGAAGCGGTTAAAATATTAAAAGACAACGGGTTAGAACCAGTTCTTAATCCACATGGAAGGAAGCTTAACGAAGAAGAACTTCTGAATTTACTTGACGGCGTAGTAGGTATAATTGCTGGAACTGAGGAGATAACAGAAAAAATCATATCTAATACGAATCAGCTTAAGGTAATCTCAAGATATGGTGTAGGTATGGATAACGTTGATTTGGAAACAGCGCAGAGGAGAGGAGTTTTGGTTTATAACACCCCTGAAGCCCCTACTGTTGCTGTGGCTGAGCTCACATTATCATTGATGTTAAATTTGCTAAAAAAGATTGTAAAAGTAGATCGGAAGATAAGAGATAATCTATGGAAGCCAGAAATTGGAAATCTTTTATCAGGGAAAACTATCGGAATTGTTGGTCTTGGTAGAATAGGTAAAAAGTTAGTTCAACTCTTAGAGTCCTTTGGCGTGAAATTTTTAGCTTGTGAAATAAATCCCGATAATAACTTTGTTTCAGATCATAAAATAGATCTGGTCTCATTAGAGACACTACTCTCAAAGAGCGACATTATCTCTCTTCATATACCGCTTACTAAACAAACACGGCACATTATTGGAAAAAAAGAATTAACAACGATGAAAGAAAATGCTATTCTAATTAATACGGCTCGGGGCGGTTTAATTGATGAAGAGGCGTTATATACCTCTCTAAAGGATAATAAAATTGCAGGTGCTGCAGTAGATGCTTTTGAGGAGGAACCCTATACAGGAAAATTAAAAAGACTAGATAACGTTATATTAACCCCACATATAGGAACATATACTATAGAAACCAGAAGACAGATGGAAATTGAGGCAGTAAATAATTTGATACATGGTTTGAAGGAGGTAAAGGTTTTATGAAAGTAATAATATTTGGTGGTTCAGGTTTTTTAGGAAGTCATACAGCTGATGCTTTAATTGCAAAGGGACATGAAGTGAAAATTTTTGATATTGTTAAATCACCTTATATACAAAAAAATCAAAAAATGATTATAGGCAACATTCTTGATAATAAGGCTGTAGAAAAAGCTGTGAAAGGATGCAATGCGGTATATAATTTTGCAGGTATGGCGGATATAGATGAAGCACACACTAAACCTTTGCAGACTATTGAAAAAAATATTATGGGGAATGCCATTGTTTTGGAAGCTTGTCGTAAAAACAATGTGAAACGGTTTGTGTTTGCAAGTACTATCTATGTTTATAGTGATTTAGGTTCTTTTTATAGAAGTAGTAAACAGGCCTGTGAACTTATTATTGAAAATTATTGTGAAGCGTTCGGTTTACCATATACTATATTGAGATATGGATCACTCTATGGCCCCAGAGCTAAAGATAACAATTGGATCTATAAAATATTAAAACAGGCACTTACAGAAGGAAAAATAACAAGACATGGTGATGGAGAAGAAATCAGAGAATATATCCATGTGAAAGATGCGGCAAAGCTTAGCGTTGACATTCTTTCAAAAGAGTTTGAGAATCGAAACGTAACTATTACAGGAAATCAACCTATGAAGATAAAAGATCTTCATATAATGGTTAAGGAGATTCTTGGCAATAAAATAAAACTAGAATTTCTACAGGATGTTTCAAGTTCACACTACGAAATCACTCCATATAACTTTAATCCGAAAGTTGCTAAGAAATTAGTAAGTACAGAATTTTATGACATGGGTCAAGGCATTCTAGAATGTTTATCTGAACTTTACGATGAACTAGGCTCTAAAAAATGATCCAAAATATTTAATAAAAGGTAGAAAATTAATGAATAATATATTGGATATTTCTAAGGAAAAATTTCAGACAGTATTATTTGACTTTGATGGAGTGCTCGCTGAATCTGCAGATGTAAAAACAGAAGCTTTTGAAAAATTGTATGAACCGTATGGAGATGAAATCGTTAAAAAAGTTATTAAACATCATATCGAAAATGGTGGAATATCAAGATATAAGAAGATAGAATACTATCACTCAGAATATCTAAATACTACTTTGTCAAAAGAGGGAGTTGAAGAAATTGCAAAAAAATTTTCAGAACTAGTAGTAGAAAAAGTAATAGAAGCTACATGGGTGAAAGGAGCAAAAGAATTTTTAGAAAAAAATTACAAGAATATCGATCTTTATGTAGCATCTGGTACCCCTCAAAAGGAACTGGACTTTATAGTTAAAGAAAGAGATATGGAAAAATATTTTAAAGGGGTTTTTGGTGCACCTGAAACAAAAGATGCTATTGCAGATAGATTAATTTTAAAAAATAATTACAACCGCGAAAAAGTTCTGTATATTGGAGATAGCTTGTCGGACTATTACGCCGCTCAAAAAGCAAGAATTAAATTTCTTGGCAGAGTACCAAAGGGAATGATATCTACATTTCCAGAAAATGTTCCATTTATTTCTGATTTCTGTGATATAATATAGATTATGAATGGGTGAATCATGGCGATTATTAGAGAAGATGAAGTAAACGTAGAGGAGGATAAAAAGGTCCGTTTCTTTAAAAAAGTAAAAGAAATATTGGAAGAAAACAACATTGACTATTGGCTCTCTTTTGGTGCACTTTTAGGATATGTACGGGATAAACGTTTCATTCCTTGGGATCGCGATATTGATATTGCAACATGGGACATTGGTAAAATAGAAAAATTGGAATCGAAGTTTAAAGAAAAAAAATTAACAATGAAGATTAAATATAAAGATTTAGAATATGAAACAACAACAGTTCAGATAAAAGATACCACTCTTCCAAAAGAAACAATATTTCACATTGATATCTATGAGTTTATTTCGAAAGATGGAAAGCCTGTATGGAAATATATGGTTAGAGCTAACATAGCATCTAGAATAGTAAACGCAATGTATAATGCATTAAAATCTCCGCCCTCGCCAAAAAAAATGGAGAGATATACTGAAAGTCAAAAAATATTGGTGAAATTCACAAATAAAATACCATTTTTTATCAGACCCGCAACTATAAGATTATTAAAGAGGATTGATATAAAGCTTGCAAATAAACTTTTTATAGTTTTTCCTAAACTGAAAATACAAACTGTTAATTTTTATGGAATGAAAGTAAAAATCCCAGTTGAACCAGAAAAACATTTGGAAGTAATTTATGGTAAAAATTGGAAAATCCCAGATAAAAGTTTTAAAGAGCATGGATTAGAAGCCATGAAACATAAAGAAAACGAAATAAATATATGCGAACTTAAGAATGGAGAGGAAAAATAAACAAAATAAGTCAATTACCCTATGAATTTCAATTGTAGATAAAGTTTTTAAAAGAACTGCAATACTTAACATAAAAATTAAGGACTATCTTCATTGAGGTGAACACATGGATATATTAAAAGATAAAGTAATTTTATTGACCGGCGGAACTGGATCATTTGGCAATAAATTTGTAGAGAGCGCTTTAAAAAAACATAATCCCAAAGCAATCCGGGTTTTTTCACGTGGAGAAAAAAAACAGCTAGATATGATGAGCAAATTCAAAGATGATGAAAGAGCAAGGTTTTTTATTGGAGATGTTAGGGATAAGGAAAGATTGCATAGAGCAATGACTGATGCAGATATTGTTGTTCATGCTGCTGCGCTTAAACAAGTCCCGGCATGTGAATATAATCCAATTGAAGCAGTAAGAACAAATGTGGATGGTGCAATCAATATAATCGATTCTGCTATTGACAACGGAGTTGAACGAGTTATAGCAATAAGTACAGATAAGGCAGTACATCCTGTAAATCTATATGGAGCTACAAAGATGACCGCGGAAAAACTTTTCATTCAAGGGAATTCCTATTCAGGTAAAGTAGACACGAAATTCAGTTGCGTCAGATACGGTAATGTTATTGGTAGCCGCGGTAGTGTCATACCTCTTTTTATGGAACAAAAAAAGAAAGGTGTAATAACTATCACTGACAAGAAGATGACAAGATTTTGGATAAAATTAGAGCAGGGAGTAGACTTCGTTATTGACTGTATAACTAAAATGAAAGGCGGCGAAATTTTTATCCCAAAAATACCAAGTATGAAAATAATAGATTTAGCAGAAGTTATTGCACCTGAAGCTGAAAAAAAAGTAGTTGGAATTAGACCCGGCGAAAAGATACATGAAATTCTTTTAACAGAAGATGAAGCAAGGCATAGTAAAGAGTTGAATGATTGTTATGTAATAGAGCCAGAACATTCTTTTTGGACGAAAGAAAGGCATATAGCAGGTGGGAAAAAACTCCCGGAGGGATTTAGATATACTAGTGAAAAAAACACTAAATGGTTTTCCAAGAATGAGTTAGTGAAAATAATTAAGGAATTGTAAATGTCTGAAAAGTTAGCTATAAATGGTGGATCGCCAATAAGAAAAGAATTTCTGTCATATGGGCGCCAGTGGATAGATGACGATGACATAAAAGCAGTTTCTGATGTCTTAAAAACCGATTGGATAACACAAGGTCCAAAAATAGCTGAATTTGAAAAATTAATCGCTAATTATTGTAATGCAAAATATGCTGTTGCTTTTTCCTCAGGAACTGCTGCTTTACATGCTTCCGCTTTTGCCGCAGGGATTTCAGACGGAGATGAAGTTATTACCACTCCTATTACTTTTGCAGCTGACGGTAACTGTGTGCTATACCAAAGAGGAAAAGTCAAATTTGCTGATATAAAAGAAGATACTTACAACATTGATCCTGAAAAAATCAGAAAACAAGTTACCCCAAAAACCAAAGCCATCATAACTGTTGATTATGCCGGTCAACCTTGTGATATTGATAAAATAAACGATATTGCCAAGAATCATAATCTCACCGTGATCGAGGACGCCGCCCATGCTATTGGAGCTGAATATAAAGGCAAAAGGGTGGGAGGACTGACAGATTTAACTGTATTTAGCTTTCATCCAGTAAAGCATATTACGACTGGTGAGGGGGGAATGGTTCTTACCAACAACAAAAATTATTATGAAAAATTAATG
>WOR8_10004865_pt1 | contig 18612 bp, 16 predicted proteins | sample DeeMarSeWOR38_10_FD_19890 | JGI IMG/M metagenome (IMG submission 19890)
ACCCTGATAGTGGGATGACAGTTCGAGAAATCCTCAGACTTGGCAATCCTCAGCTGTATAAGGTGTCTGATGAGTTAGAAGAGTCAGAGCTAGAGGCCGTTCGAGAAGTGGTCCAAGACCTCCATGACACCATGATGGATTTCCGAGAGAAACATGGGGTTGGTAGAGCTATTGCGGCTCCTCAAATCGGAGTAATGAAACGTATCGTGTATATGCACATCGACTCTCCTGTTGTCTTTCTCAATCCAGTCCTGAAAGATATGAGTGATGAGATGATTGAACTCTGGGATGATTGTATGTGCTTCCCAGACCTCCTTGTCAGGGTGAGGCGACACAAGAGCTGTACCATCGAATACAGGGACATGGGATGGAACCTGAGATCCATGGAACTTCAGGATGATCTCTCCGAGCTCCTTCAGCACGAGTATGACCATCTTGACGGCATATTGGCAGTCATGAGAGCAATAGATGGGGCTTCTTTCGCCTACAAGGACCAATTTCCAAGGTAATATGCGCAATTAAATCCGTGGATGTTTAATTGTACAGTGTAACTGAACTAATGAGAAGTGAGTAGTATGAGAAGGAGATCGATGGGTATCTGTTTTGCAGTTTTGTTGGCCACTGCAATTGTAGTTGGTGGACTATACATATTCATGACACTAGAGGAAATAGTTGCCTATGATGAAACAGAAGTGTTCCAGGAGGCCGACTATCCAACTCTTCAGAATATCTCTATCTACTACGATGTGTGCTTTCACAATGTGACATTCAATGTCGTCGATGACCCAGGTTTTGTCATCCGTATCAACTGGAAGCTCACAGTCCTTGTTGAAGGAGCAAAAGGAAAGAACACCAATCTCCAAGTAACAAACTCATCTTATGGTCAGCATCTCAACATCCAGATTCTGAAGGAAAACCCCGCAGATGTCTGCGCATTGAACAAGGGGGATGCCACGGCATTCGTCAATGTGACCATCAATAGGGCATACACCATTGACATCGAGGCGCTGGCGGGACATGGTAGCATCAACATGACTGCCACTGGTGCAACCTTTGATGACATCTACTTTCATCATGGCATAAACTGTCCAGGGAACAATGGGATCGACCTCGTAAACTCGACAGTCTATGGGGATCTGACCTGTCAGGTCACTACAGGACAATACTGGGTACGGCTCGATAACGTATATGTTGGAGGCACTGTGGAGTGCACTCCTGAGAGCAGTGGGACACTGATAATCCTCTGAAAATCAACTAGCTGACGAACTTTAGTTCGATGAGTTTGAGTTTCACCCACCCTAAAACACCAAGCCTTTATGCGTTAAAACTAGTCTTCTCTCAGGACTACTGAGAGAGGAAAGTTCAATGCGATACCTTAGAATCATCATTATTCTGGCTATTGTTGCTGTGGTTGGGACCATTATTGCCGCCACAGTCTATGGCTGGGTACTCGGACAGAGTATCTATGTTTCAGTCTATGACAACAAGGCCAATGTCAACTTCTGGAACACTTGGACGTTGAATAACAACATCTTCACTGCTTCACTCCTTCTGGCTCTACTGAGCAGCGTATTCACATTCTGGACCCGTTCGACCTTTCTCTCATTTGTGTCTGCCCTCTCTCAGACAGGGGCACAACTGAAGACGTTGGACATTAAGACTGGGGTCCTCTGGAGACTTCTTGAGATTGGAGCATTCTTCCTGTACTATGTGTCTACGGGTGGTTACTCGATCACTGGTCAGAATGTCGCATTTCTGATGATGCTGATGGGAGATGGGTCGATATCAATCGCCCCTGATCAGGTTGCCACTATGTTCTCTCTTCCTTTTGCTCCAGGGACTTCAGCCGCTTCAATTCAGACACTCATACCTGCAATGGAAGCTTACCAACTCTATGTTGGCTTGATTTCAACAGTGCTGGTGGCCACAGCCGCACGACTTGTTCTGACAATCATTACAGACCTCATGCTTCAGCGACGTGACATCTTTGTGATCATATCAAAAGGACTCCTTGTGGTTGCCCTTGCCGTTGGGCTTGAGATTCTCAATGTTCCAATGTGGACAGTCAATGCGGGTACTTGGATGAGCTACCTCGCTCTCCTTATAGCATTGGGTGCAAGCCTCGTCGGCTCTGTGGTCTTCATGGTGGTCAGAGTCAGATCAGGGGATGTACGACAACGACTACGTAGCAAGATTGCCTCTCTAGAAGGCGATTTGGCTCGACTTCAGGGCGAGCTCCTCTCTCTACGTCAGGAATATGAAGCTGGAGCCATCTCTGCTGAGGACTATCGAAAACGGGTGAACCTCTTGATGGAGGACCGTGTCAACATTGCAAACGAACTCCGTCGATTGAAGCTTGAACGACTCATCCCTATAGGAGGTTCACAGAGGTCCTTTGCTCTTGCTGCCGGATTCCTGATTGTAATCGTAATAGCACTCCCCATCATTCAAGGATTCTACTATGGGATCCAGATGGAGGGCGACCGTTACATAGACTGGAAGTTCAACCTCGAAACGACGAAAGAGATTGAGATCACAAACTGGGCTGCTGGTCTCAGTGACTTTGAGGTCAAACAACTGGATGACCTCACGGTGAACGCGACACCTGAGAGCGAGGTGGAATCCCTGACTACGGTGCGGCAATGGGATCAAACGGCCAGTTACTTACGGATGCGAAACCAGATAGGAACCAACTGGATGCAACTGGCGGATTCAGACATCGTGTACTTGAAGGGGCATGAGTACTGGATAGCCCCCCTCACATTCGATGTTGGTGCCACCTGGACCAGTTTCATCAACCAACGTATCCTCTATACTCACACTGAGGGGCTTGTTGTACTTGATGCGTTCAGTGGTGAGCTTGTTGAGGATGCTGCACTGATATCTCTCTTCAACCGTTCAGCAGATATCAACTTCTATTATGGTGAAGGCACAGGATTCCGCGATGTGGTCTTCGTCAATGTGCCAAACTTCCAAGAGGTCGGAAATACAACATTCAGCGGCACACCTGACTACACCCTGAGTGGATTCGAGTCCTTCTTCTACATCATGACACTCGGTCCTGAAGCGTGGTCATACATTGGTAGGGACATGGATATGCTAGTAGAACGCGACGTCCTATCACGTGTCCAGTCAATCCTACTCCAGGGGCTAAATGTTGACAACGATCCGTATATCGTGATTGATGATAATGGAAACATCTTCTATGCGGTCTCAATCTTCATAGATTATCATTTAGCCACAGGATATGCCCATGAGAACTACATGAGGTTCATGGGCGTTGCGCTTGTTGACATCGAGTCCGGAGAGATTGGGTTCTACGAGTCCCCTACTGCTAGTGATGGACTATTCCTTGACAACACCTACAGAAACTACTACGACTGGCAGGAAACGCCTGATTGGCTTCATGCTCAGTTGAAGTGGCCAGAAGATCTCTATGAACGTCAGCTCGAGAACATTTACATAACTCACGTTGATGATGGTGAACAATGGAGCACTGGTGTCGATTTCCATCAGAGTCCTGAAGAATCTGACACAAGATACGTCATCATGAACATCGAGGGTGAAGAGCGATTCGTTGCATACCACAACTCAGAATTCCGGCTTTCTGAAGCACATAACCTCGCTGGAATCTACATCATGGGGTGTGGAGATACAGAATTTGGCAGATTCACGTTCTACAAGGCTGGAGAGGATGGATTCTCGGACTGGCTTGGACCTAATGCTGCCATACAGGCCTTCGAAACGAATGATGTTGTAAGGACACAGCTCCAATTATGGGGTGAACATAGGTATGGCAATCGACTCCTTTACCATCTTGGCGGTGACCTGTTCTTTGTGATTCCTGTCTTCCTCGAAGTAGAAACATCTGTCAATAGAGTCATTCAGAAACTTGGTGGCGTAGGTCTTGTGGATGTAGAAACTGGAGACCGTGTCGAACTTGGTGAGAGTGTAGTAGAAGCATACTACAAGATGTTTGGCCTCCTTAACCAGACAATTATTGAGGAAGGAGAGGTCGGATTCGAGAATGTCGTCTTTGACCCTCTGACCATTGACTCGGGAGATTTCGCCAACCTTGTAGCCTTGATGCGAAACAATGACAATGTGACACATCACTTGTACCTTGACATTGTGACTGCAACAGGTAACTTCACAGTAAATTGGCACGGGTCTGACATCGGACCAACAATCAATCCGACAAACAGCACCTTCACCTTAGACATCGGTGATGTCGGTGCAGGAGACCTCTATGGGACAGCTCCGTTGGTGACGGCCTATCTACCAACAGGCATTGTCCTAGCACAGTATCTTGTACAGATAATTCTCCGTACTGAGGAAGGAATTGTTGATCAGTTCAACCTGCTCTTGACTGTCACATAGACCGGCCGAACTTGTACCATGAGACCGTGCGCTCCAGCCCGGTCTCAAAGGACACCTTGGGAGTGAAATTCAGGAGTGTAGAGATCCTCTCAATACTCCCAATACTGTCCCTTACATCTCCCAAGCGTGCAGACTCATGGGTGATTTGGGACCTGGTATCCGCCACATACTTCAGAATCATGGATGCCAGACCAACGATGCTTATCGACTCTGTGCCTGATAGGTTGAGAATGTGAAATTCTGTTTCCTTGGATTGCCCCGCAAGCATTGTTGCCTCCACAACATCGTCCACATGGATGAAGCTCCGTGTCTGTAATCCATCTCCCTCAACGGTGATTGGTTGATCAGTCAGTGCCTGATCTATGAAGATTGGAATCACACCGCTATACTCGGACAACTCTTGACGGGGACCGTACACATTGAAGTATCGAAGTATTGTGGGACTGATTCCAAAGGTTTCTCCATATGACAGGCAGTACATCTCTGCAGACAGTTTCGAAGCTGCATAGGGACTAAGAGGATAGACCGGTGTGTCCTCAGTCACAGGGAGAGTTGCTGGGTTTCCATAGACTGCAGCACTGGAAGCGTACACGAAATGCTTCGCATTTCTTTCCCTTGCAACATCCAAGATATTGAGAGTTCCACCAACATTGACATCATTCACTGTAAAAGGATCTTGGACAGAGAGTTTCACCGACGATATCGCAGCTAAATGGTATACTGTGTCAATGTCATCCCATATCTTGTCAACAAGGTCACGATCACATATATCCTCCTCCAGAAGAAGGAATCTGCTTGAATTCATTGCATCCTCTATGTTCTGGAGGGAGCCGGTTCTCATGTTGTCTATCCCAATGACTGTGTACCCCAACTCCAGCAATCTATCAACAAGATGACTCGCGATGAACCCCGCAGCTCCTGTGACTAACACGGTCTTCATCATAATCAATTCAGAAATCTGTTGGGAGCTAGTTAACCTTTCTCATTGTCGAGGTACTGTAAAGCCTATATCATGGGAAAACCCGACTTGAAATGAGTTGGTCAGTTGTATTTCGTCTACATCATTGAAACAGAGGATGAAACTTACTACACCGGTATTACCAATGATGTAGCCCGCAGATTTCAGGAACATCTTGATGGTATGACCAAAGGGGCAGCATATCTCAAGATGCACAAACCGAAGTACGTCGTCTATCTTGAGGAACGTGAAACCCGTGGGGAAGCCATGCGGCTTGAGAACCGACTCAAGAAGGACTACAAATTCAAGATGGCATCGTCGTGACATCAGAGAGGTCATCGACTCCGAACTCAGTTATCGATGATGTTCTCCTCGAAGCCTTCATATCGAGGACTGTCTTAGTTCTTCATTGGTGACGCCATTGACAGAGATTGTTCTCGCAATAGATGCTGGTACTACTGGTGTCAGATCGATGTTCTTCGACAAGATGGGTAAGGTCCTTGGTAGTGCTTATGCCGAGTATAAGAGCCATTACCCGAGCCCGTCCTGGGTTGAACAGGATGCTGAAAGCTGGTGGGCTCAGTCATGTGAGACCATCAAGCAGGCACTCTCCGAAACTGGACTGAGCCCAGAACATGTCATCGGCATCAGCGTTACAAATCAGAGAGAAACCATAGTGCCTGTCGATGAAGATGGAAATCCTCTCCGTAGAGCAATTGTTTGGCAAGACCGCAGAACAGTTCCACAATGTGACTGGATTGAGAAGGAGGTCTCTCAGGACGCTGTCTACTCAACAACAGGACTCACAGTAGACCCATACTTCTCAGCTCCAAAGATACTCTGGATCAAAGACAATGAACATCCCATCTTTGAGAAGGCTCACAAATTCCTCCTCGTACACGATTATCTAATCCACAAACTATCAGACGTGTTCGTTACCGACTACTCGAATGCAAGTCGAACAATGCTCTTTGATATTCGAAGAGCTATATGGTCTGAGAAGATGACTGATGGGTTTGGCATCCCAACAGAGAAACTTCCTACAGCAGTCGAGTCTGGACAGGAAGTGGGCACTCTTACCTCGAAAGCATCAAAGGCCACAGGACTAAAGGAGGGCACACCAGTGATTGCTGGAGGTGGTGACCAGCAGTGTGCAGCCCTTGGTGTCGGAGTGGTGAGAGAAGGCATGCTGAAGTCTACCACAGGAACTGGAACATTCCTCCTATCCCACTCAAGAACTGTGCGACTAGACCCTGGTCTACGAGTCCTGTGCAGTCGACACGTTGTCCCTGACTCTTTTGTTGTAGAGGCAAGCATGTTTACGACAGGTTCTTCCTTGAAGTGGTTCAGAGACAATCTTGGTGTAGAAGAGGTCAGCATTGCAGGAGAGAAGGGTGTGGACCCTTATGACATAATCACTGAGGAAGCGAGCAGTATCCCACCAGGTTCAGAAGGTGTTATCCATATTCCCCACTTTGTAGGAGCAGGTGCACCTAACTGGAACCCCTATGCACGCGGCATCTTTGCTGGTTTGGCGCTTGGACATACCCGTGCTCACATCATACGAGCTATTCTTGAGGGTGTTTCTTACGAGATTCGGACCAACGTCGAGGTCATGCGGGAACTTGGTCTTCCAGCACGGGAGGTTCGTGTGACTGGTGGGGCTGCAAGGAGTGAAACCTGGATGCAGATCCAGGCAAACATTCTACGCACCCCTGTGATTCGTACCCAGATGGAGGAAGCCACTGCTGTGGGTGCTGCAATCCTTGCATTCAAGGGCGTGGGTGTCTTCAAGTCTGTCGCAGAGGCTGCTGAAAAGATGGTTCGGACACTCGAACCTCTCCAGCCAACAAAGGAAACCCTCGAGGTCTACAAGAGTGGATATAACACCTTCAAGTCACTCTACTCAGCAATCTCTGATTTACGGTGGGATGAATCGTAGACTAGATTTACTCCGACCACTGGTATCAAGGATAGTTGCCGTAGCTGTGAAGCGTAGATAGTATCTACTCTGCATACACAGCAATCTTGTTGCCTTTATCAAGAACTAAAATCTTGACAGAGGCATCCTCTGCAATCCAGTCGTCTATTACTTTCTGTGGATCCGCGACCTTTTCGAGATGCACACTCTTTGTTGTCGCCTCGTCCAACTCTGTGTATATCTTGACCTTTGAAACCCGTTGGAGTAGTTCTGCAAACTTGAACGCCTTGTGTTCATAGAGATGGTACTTACCACTAATCGATTCGATAACATCACCCAATGGCGCGGTCAGTCTGTTGTAGAAGTTCTCAATAGCAAGGTCTGGGGCCACTCCATCTCGACATTCAGCCAGAAAGAGTATCTCTCCACCATCCGCAACAGCATTCTTCGTGAGCTCAATGGCTCTCTGTGCATGATAGAGGCTCTTGTCCTGAGGGTAGCCTCCGGGTGAAACCACTATGCGGGTCACTGGCTTCACAGTGAAGCTGGCAATGTCATCCAGAACCTTGATCCCTTCGGTTGTCACCGGTTCATGTTCGCCAGCACCAGCCCACACAAGCCTTCTTCGTTCAGTGACCAATGCGATAAGGAAGATCTCTGCATCTCTGGCAATCATCTCCATTGCCTCACGCATGTCATCAGCAAGTGGATTATCGCGCCTAGATTCATCAGGATGAAAAGGGTGAACACCGAATGTTGACTTAGGGTTCAGTGCCCAGGAGTGGTTTGCTTCAATCGTTGAAAATGCGCAGACTCCTGGGAGGAAGTTCTTCACGACATTGGAGTATCCGGCAAAATAGTGCGCCTTCATGTCCGAACATGACACATAGACATCATGACCAATGGCTGCAGATGATACAATGACAGGTGTCCCACGACTAGTCCTGCCAAGATCAACAGTGTCATCAGATTGACAGTCGTTGATGAGCACTGAGAAGTCTGACAGACTCTGGATTGCAGTACTTCTGATCATATCTACAATCTCAAGATTTCCTGGGTGATTGACCTCATGGGAACCAGTAGTGATGATGAATTGCACCCTGTCTGCACCGGCCAGTCTTGGCACAATTCCCTCCACCATTTCTCTGTGTGGCGCCTCACGCGTGTGGTCCTCAACCAGAACACAGACACTCTTGCCTTCAACCAACTCTGATAGTCTCGGTCCGATGGGACTGTCCAGAGCTTTGTTTATTCCATGTAGAACGTCTGAAGAGGAATCAGAAGGTTTCGGCTCGATCTCGCCTACTAGATTCTTCTCAGGAATATCTAGTGATATCCATCCTTCACCATAGGTCACGTCGACTTCCAAGATTTGTCCTCATTCATATCCGCCTCAAATCACACAAAAACATTGACCATGATGCACCCAGAATCCCACCAAAACAGATATTGCGTCTGAGGAGGGGGATTAGTCATGAGTTCCTCAGATAGACAGGCGAGCACCTTTGGCGGAATGGGTAGGTGGATTGCTGTAGCCTCGGAGCTCCCCTGTGCCGTCATTGCCCTTCTCTTGGCTGGACAGATTGTTGGTCAGTCAGTCTGGGGGCCCTCTGGAGGTACATGGGGTGCTATCATAGGTGCCTTCGCAGGGTTCGCATTTGGTGCCTATAGTGTCTATCTGACAATTGGTTATTTTGACAAGCTCGAGCGGAAATCTCAGGAACGCCGGCCCTATATGCCTCCGATAGAGGAGATTCTTGAGGATGTCACTTTTGATCTAGAGTCCACTGGAACAGAATCTGATGAGGCTGAGTGATGCTTCACTCAAGGAATTCCGAATCGTCTGCATCCAGAACTTCGATGATCACCTTGGTCGCGCTTCGACCAACACCTGCAATAATCAACTGGATGAGCAGGGCGATGAAGAACGCTCCTAAGGCAATTCCGAAGAGTCTCATTGACAAAGACCCGAGGCTCGCGGCCCATGGAGCCAAGTACATAGAGTCGATGAGGAACCACACATAGATCCCAGTGATTCCCATGAGTGCGACCAGCAGAGCGTACGCTGCAACCACAGTCTTCACTCTGGGAGTACTCATCCTGACTTCTTCAATTCCGGGTCCTACGACAGCATCTCCGATCCGCCTCGAGAAACGAACGAACACACTCATCGCAGCTAGAAAGATCAGAAGTGAAATGATACCAGCAACCAGAAGCACAAGGATCTGAAATTGCTCGCCTATTACAAAGAAGATGTCACCCAAAGTATAGGTCGCAAGCGTCGCAATCATCACAATCACAGAAATGATCTGAATGACGAATGTGACTGTCGCTGAGCTCCTGAATAGACTTCCAAGATTGATATAGTCATCACTAGACGCAGTCATATTGACCAACAGTTCCGGTGTAGGTTGCTTGTTATTTGAATTCTTCTACTCAAGTTGGGACTACTCAGTTACTTCGTCAAGCTTATATCGGGTGCAGCCGCCCACTCTTTAGTCCTCATCGGATAGAGAGAGGCTGAAAATCATGATGGCGTCCAGAGCTGCAAACGAGTATGGCTTTGTCAACGCGAGGATAAGAGGTATGAAGTCTCGTTTCCTCACAGTTGGCACATATGAGAGCCTGCTCCAGAGCAAGAGCTATGAGGACTTCATCAAGATTCTTTCAAGTACCTATTATGGACAAGTCATAAGTAGAGAGTCAACAACATCAATCCCGACTCCTGAGGATCTTGCACTTATTCTCTCCAAGGATTTTGCTGACGTCAGTACAAATCTTTCAAGGTCCATCACAGGTAAGGTCCAAGCCTTCACAAAGACATACCTGGAGATGTTCTTGGCTGAGAGCATTAAGTCGATCATTCGTGGAGTCCACGTCGGTCTGGACAGGGATGAGATACTTCGTTTCGCTGTACCTCTCACCCCTCAACAGGCAGACCAGTTCTCACTTCTGGTCGATGCTGGCTCTGTGAGTAAACTGATTGATCTGATCCCCTACCGTGACATGAAAGTGGCACTTCTCACAAAGCTGCCGAAGTATGAAGATTTTGACTCAACAGCCCCACTCGAGGTAGCCCTCGAAGAGTGGTATCTCAAGAAGGTCCTCAACGCACTCAAAGAGTTCAAGAAAGCGGACCAAGACCGAGTACTTGATGTCCTAGTGACGAGGGTTGCACTTCGCAACGTTCTGACGATGCTGCGAGCGCTGATTCTTGAGTTGGACATGGACGCTGTTGAGCAGTCCCTGATTCGGTTCAAGCTGACCCGTGAACTCACAGAGTCTATCAAGACTGCGAGTACATGGAGAGAGGTGTTCACAAAACTTGACGCTACCCGGTTCTCGGAGCTCAGTGGAAGATTAGCTAGACTTTACGACGAATACAACGACCTCTCACGGGTCGAGCTGGCAATCGAAGACTATATTGCCCAGCGTGTAAAGCTCCAGCTTACAGCTTTCCCGTTCCATCTGGGTACTCTGACGGGATTCTTCAATCTCAAGTTCTATGAGATTCGGAACATCCGGTCGATTGCTGTAGGGATTGAGAGAAGGGAGCCTGCTGACGACATTCGAAAGATGATCACTATCTGGTGAGATCGGAGGAAACGATCACATGAAACTCGATAATCGAATCACAAGTCTGGTCATGTTGATGATTGGAGTAGTTCTACTAACCATCGCATTGGCAATGACCGATGCCTTGATAGCAATGAGGGCATCCGCCGGCCCCGGCTTCATACCAGCCCAGACAACTGAAGGCGCAGGTATGGGTATTCTGGGTCTCGCTGTAGGCGCAGGTCTAGCACTAGGTCTTGCCGGTGTTGGTGCTGCTATCGGAATGGGTACAGCCTCAGCTGCAGCACTCGGTGCAATCACTGAGAAACCTGAAACCTTTGGAAAGAGTATCCTGTATGTAGTATTCATTGAAGCAGTTGCCATTTACGGATTCGTAATTGCATTCCTTCTCGTAGGTTACATACCAAGTCTGGTTGGTTAAACAGTCGACCAGCAAAGTAGACGTGGTCTTCCTCCACGATCTACTATTTCTCTTTCTTTTCAGTGCTGAATAGGATTTCAGAGATCTTGTCTCTTATTGCACTCTCATATCTTTCAAAGCGAGCTTCAAAGGTGTTATCGACCCATCTGGTGTTGTCTTTGTTTCTGACAATCACTCCACCAGTCGCTCGAATGGTGTCCTTGGCTATGGTGATCTTGACCTTCTTACCTGTGTTCTTTGAAACAGCATCCTCGACTGTTTTGACAGTGAGGTGAGATGCATGATTCTTGGGAAGGACGACTTCTAGTTCAGTTTCCTCCAAGGAATTTCCTGCATCAATGGCAAGTCGCTCCAGGGTCTTTGCATAGGCCTTCTTGCCCACTATGTCCTCGAGATGCTTCTTTGCAGATGCGAGAATCTCTTCGATGAGTTCCTCTTTGGCTTCTAGCATCTTGTACTTTGACTGTAGCTTCGCGCTTGCTTCATATCTCCCAATCTCAGCCTTGGTTTCAGCCTCGGCCTTGGCTGTGATCGAGTCAGCAATTGTTTTTGCTTTCTTCTTGGCATCGCTGAGCTTCTGTTCCTTGTGTTTTTCAGCCTCACTGAGTATCTCTTTCTCTTTCTCAGCTGTCTTTGCGTTGATCATCTCTATGATGCTGTCTAGTCCACTCATTGTTCTATGCCTCCCCCAAAAGGATCTTCACTACAGATTGATACGCATCATCTCTCTTCTTCTTAGCTGAAGACTGGACCTGTTTGATGTGTTCCTCAGTATTCTTGAAAACTGATGACTCAATCTCTACTTTCTTACTCTCTATGTCTGAAAGCATTCTGGTTGCACTGTCTTTGGCTTCACGCCTGGCGTTCTCAACAACCATCTTTGCTTCTTCATCTGCCTCTTCGTGGATTTTCCGTGCTTTTTCTTCAGCCTTTTCAATCCTCTTTCGAGCAGCACTCTCTGCTTCGTGAATCTGGTCAATTTCGTCGTGGGCTGAACTCATAGACATTCCTCAGGTTCCGACAGTACTGCTGCACAAATATATCTCCTACATAAACGTTGACTTTTGAAAAACTTCGTCACGTGCAATTCGGAAAGGTTATGTAGGGCATCGCAGGCATGCGTAACTTACACGAATCAGCGGAGCACATCATCTTCAGTGCTCTTGACTGGGTTCATGGTGGTGTCTCGATGGGCTTGATGAGTCCCCAGAAAATGATAGTGGCCAAGGTGGTTTCCCACCGCGACAATGAGAGAAAAGTACTGATGGCACTCGAAGACTTTGCACTATTCGAGTTCATAGATGTACGAAAACAGGCTGGGTTGATTGACATAAAACGGACTCGAGATGAGGAGACCGTTTTCTCTGCTCATGAACGACTCACTCGCGTGTTGGAGTCACTTGACATCGACAACACACGAAAGACTGGAGTCTTCATTGACATAGATGATACGACCCTTGAGAGCTCGCTGAATCTAGCATCTCAAGTCATCACTTCTGTCGAGGAAGAGGTCCTCGAAATCGACTCCAAGCTGACCATCGCCAGACTTGAGAAGGACCGTCAGCGTGGTATTGCTGACGTTGCTAGGTCTCTGGAGCCTCTGGGAATTGATCCGAGTCTGATTGGGACCACAGAGTACACCTTTACAACAGCCGGTATTGTTCCGTCGGGGCACGAATCCGAGCTTGCTTGGAGCATTGGGGAGGTCACTGATGGTGCATTCTCAATGAACACTCTACCTTTGAAACGAGGAGGTTCTGCCTGCGTACTCACAGTCCCACTTGAGATGAAGGAGGCTGTCGAGCGAATTCTTTCTGCCATGCAGTTTGAGGCATTCGCAATCCCTGAGGGCTCTGAAGGCAAACCCGACAAGATAGTTCAAGATGCCACAGAGAAGATGGCCGAGCTGGAAGAAGAGATCGAGCAGCACGAACTCAGAAAGAAACACATCGCCAACGAGTGGGGCAACAGAATCCTTGCTGCCTGGGAAGTCCTTCTCATCGAAACAAAGAGGGTAGACATCAAGAGTTTCATAGTTTACACCGATCAGTCGATCAAGATGTGGGGATGGATTCCTGATGGTAAGGAGGAGCAACTTGAGTCACTCCTGAGTACTCGAGTCGGTTCAGCACTAGAGGTCACATTTGACAGACCTCACCACGCAGAGCATGAGGCTCCATCATACATCTCAAACCCCTCTGCAATGAAACCGACAGAGGATGTTGTGAAGGCCTTTGGAATTCCATCACGTCATGACCTCGATCCAACAAAGGTCATGTTCCTGTCATTCCCACTGATATTTGGTCTTGTCTTTGCTGACGTCGGTCAGGGCTTTCTGATCCTACTCATCGGACTTGCAGCCCTGAGGTCAAAGAGGAAGGGAGAAGACTGGGGCGCAATCATGGGTTACATCCAATCCGGAGCCCAGGGTCTCATAATGATGGGGATATTCGCCATAATTGGCGGGTTCCTCTTTGGAAGCTTCTTCGGTGCAGAAACTGTGGTCGAACCGCTTTGGCCTACATTCGCACATTACATAGATGATGGACACGGACACTTGATCGCCAACCCATACCGTGCAACGCATATGCTCAAGCTATCGATCGAGATTGGTGCAATCCACATCATGATTGGCATCATACTGAACATCTACAACAAGTACAAACACCGTGAGATGTCTGCCTTCATTGTCGGAATTGCCTATCTCTGGCTCTACTATGGATTCATCAACCTTCTCTTTGGAGTCAGCTACAGCAATGTCGGAGACTGGTTCAGTTCAAGCGGAAACATCAACCTCTGGGTCCCCATTGCAGGCATTGGTTATGGTATTGGAAACAACGGGATCTATCCTACCGTACCCATAGCACCTATGACATTCTCGCTCCTCGCCTTCATAGTTCCCATGATAATCATGGCACTCGCCTCATTCAAGGGCGGAATGGACGGAGTTGTGTTATTCCTCGAGTATGCCATTGGAATGATCAGTCACACAGTCAGCTATGCACGTATCTTCGCATTGAACACAGTGCACATCATTCTGAGTGGAGTGTTCTTCACACTGGTACCTGCAATCATCTACATACCATTCCCCGAACTCAGCTTGTTCGGAGTGGAGATAATTCCAGCCCATGTTCACCCGCATACCCCAGGAGCACCCGATACTCCACACCTCCCACTACTAGGTGCAATCATTGGTACATTCATTGTGGGCATCCTCGAAGGCCTTCTCGCCTTCATGCACACACTCAGGCTACACTTTGTCGAATGGTTCAGCAAGTTCTACCACGCAGGTGGTGTCGAGTTCAAGCCATTCCATGCAGAGCGACTCTTCACCGCGAAGGCTGTTCAGGAGTCCGTGGTCGCACCAACAGTTTCGTAGCGATGCCTGTCACTTGGTTGATGGGGCAGTAATGTGCGGCCCCCTCTTCAAGTCCAGTTAATCATAGTTATCTGTAGTTGGGTACAGGTCCGGGACGTGGCGGGGCAGGTCAGTCTTCACACACGGCCATCATCCAGTCGTTCCCAGATATAGGGCTACAAGCTCTGGTTCGCCCTTCTCTGTGGGTTCTTGGTCCCTGTCTATTCTCTGTCTGTTGTCCCAGACACTCCTTGCCAGTAGGTCTGTGGTCTTAGCTCGGTTGTCCACATTTTGGGCGGCCTGTGCATCTCCAACCTGCTGAAACACCTGAGCAGCCACTGTATAGTTGCCGACAGCCTCGCGGAGCTGGTCATTTGCGTCTGAGTAGTGTATCTTGGCCTTTGACTTCTCTCCGGTCTTGAACATGTACTCAGCAAGGAAATCGTTCATTGCCCCAAGGATTCGAGAGAGGTCTCCCTTGAACTTCATGACTACTCCCTGCAGTTGTCTGACTTGGGCATCCACATTGTTCTTTGCACGGATCTCCTGTCCGACCACGCTGTCTAGCTCGTTTGCAGCCGCCTCGAATGATGCCACAGTCTGCCTGATCTTTGCAATAGTGTTGTTGTGGATCTCAAGTGCGTCCTCGATGGGGTCATCCTCCTCGAGCATCGCAAGCTCGTCCTGCATCTTTCTGAATGCATTCAAGCGCTCGATCTGTGCCCTGAAAGCCCACTGTTCGGACTGCCGTGAGTATACCTGTGCCTCGGATGCGAATGCTGTTGCTAACGCAAGTTTTCCGAGGTCTACCAACTCCTGTGCTGGTCCCTTCTCTCCTATCACTTTGTAATAGGAAGCTGCCTCAACCGCGTGTAGATTCTCCAGGATCCGTGACATGATGAACTTGACACCCTGCTGCAGCTGGGAGCTCAACTGGAACTGGATCATGTACTTCACGTTGTTCAGTAATGCCAGAGTCCTGTTTCGAAGAGTCCCTACCTCCTCATCCTCAGCCTCTAGGCTCAGAAGGATGCCCAGACTGTTCAGTCCCTCTCGAATGGCATCGAGCGCATCCGCTGGTTTTGATGCCATGACCAAGTATGCCTCGTCCAATGATTTGCTGACGTCTTGGATGAGTCCGGTCTTTCTGAGGTCCTTTGCGAATTCTATCTGATCAATCATTCCACTGATTTCTGCGCTCTTCCCTTTCTTCTTCTTCAGCTGGTCTCTGATGAAAGTGTAGGTCTTCATCTCCTCTTTTATGGCACTCGTCAATTCTCTTGTCTTTGCCAGTTTCTCTGCATTTTCCAGATGTTTGAAGATGTCCTTTAGGACCTGGTTCGCTTCGGTCTTATTGTTGACCTTGATTAAGTCCATGAGTGATCTCACATTGGACTCAACACTGCAGAACAGGGACTGAGCCTTCTTCTGTTCCTTGTCAACCCTAGATTGTTCTGCATTCGGTTGGAGGGCTAGTACTTGACGGAAGCATTTCTCAGCTCTCCCGAATGCGTCTGATGCGACCTGATAGAGCTTGGATGCGTCCTCTAGGTTTCCAGCCCGCATCTGAGAGTCTGCAATATCATTGTATGTCATTGCAAGATAGACTTCGCTCAGTCCTGCTGTGTTCTGCTTCCACGACTGGATCATAGACAGTTTCTCTTTGTGCTCTCGCTTCTTTTTGAAATGGGGGATTGCTTCGTTGTACAGGTCCGTTGCTTGTTCAAAGATGAAGGAGCTGACAATGTCTCTCCAGAGGAGTTCATCGAACGGATTGAAGGCCTGTCTGAAGGTGCTCTCCTGCCCGATGAGCTCGTTGAGAAACTCATCGTAGAACTCGGCTTCCGCACTTTTGTTCTTGCCCAGAATGGAGGTCAGCTCAGAGTCCGTTGCATCAAGACTCTCCTTGAGGAGGTTGTATGCCTGGACACCTAGGGCAACACGTCTGAGTTTTTGAGTTCCATCAATCTTTGAAGGAATTGCTGAGAATGGCTTCTCAAGCATAGTATAGACTGCTGCAAGATGCTTTGAAGAGCTCTTCAGCTTACTCGCATCTTCCTCCTCAACAAAAGGACCACTGGCGGCGGCTGCCTGATGGAGCCATGCCATCACACGAGCCATCCACACATCCGCGAGGTTCTTCTGTGACTCAGCCATTACTTCTTCAAGGGCTTCTTCGAGCTGTTGGCGCACCTCACCATCACTCTGTACTATTCTATTCCTGAGGTACGAGATGTCGAAGTCCGAAATCATGATCTGTTCGTTGAATGTCGCAAACTGGTTGTACAACTCTGTGAAGGCATCATGCATTTCCATTCTGTGTGCCTCGAGCCCGACTCTATCATCTATGTCGTGAAGAGCGAACTCCCTCACTGCATCCTGTGCCTTGATGTTTAGCTCAAATAGGAGACTCGTATAGATCACAGTATCATCTGTGTCTATGTCTTCCTTGTCCTCCTTTTTCTTCTTCTTTGAGCTCGGTAGAACGTTGCTCACCGTATTCTACTCCTTTCTTTTGCGACCCTTTATGAAAGGAGCTCTAACTCCCACTTAAGAGTACTTACGCCAGATGAAATGCACTATGAGAATTACTCTTCAACTGTTCTAAAACGGATTGTACGGCCATCTCTGACCTTCACAAGATGCCCCTCTTCAACAAGTTTGTTCAGCACTTCGCTTGTCCGAGACCGTGACCTGCCCCATTTCTCAGCCAGTTCAGTGGCTGTGAGACCGACATCATCATTATGTATCAGATTGACCAGTCTGTTCCAGCTGATGTCACCATCGGGGATTGCACCGTCAGCTCCAAACACATTGTACTGGCCAGAATCGTAAGGTGATGAAGTAAATTCAGAACCCTCCTTGAGCCTGCTTGTCAGCTCAATAATTGTGTCCTTCAATGTGTACACAGTCTGCCTGAGCTCTTGCACCTCTTCCCGAAGTTTCTTCAGTTCCTTCTCTTCAAACATTCTAATTCCTCCAATCTATGCTGATACATAATCAGGACGAAACTCGATATAGTTTCTCTTCTTTTTCTTCTTCTCAAAAGACTCCTTGACAGTTGCAGCCTCGCAGTCTATCTTGTCAGTTGGCTCATATGACTCCAACTCAACCTCCTCTGGTTCTCCCTCTCCAGGTAGTAGGTTGACAACGCCGTTGTCTATTGAATCCGGCTTTGTTTCTGAGACTGTGGATGCAAACTCGACCATCCTATATTCTGCCTTCTCCATCTGAAGGATCTCTTCTAGGATCTCCCTGGTCTTCTTTGAACATGATTTACGTTTATGATGATATGACACTGCTATCGACAACCGCCAACAATAATCAACAGTAACCAACATATCCATTAATTCTGTCCTAATAAGGATATCTTTTGAGTGAATTAGCCCGGTGGAACCATTGTCCTTGCGAATGTCATGTATCCTGTGTGCGCAACCATCCAGGTTGTTGGTCGTGTCTTGTTTTCCCTCACCATGATCTCACGCTGCAGGACTTCAAGGGTCTTGATCATCCCCCACTTGCCACCCTCACCGAGGGCCTTGCAGGTCTTCATTGTCTGTTCGATGGTTGGACTGTAGCTTGCGATGTAGTGACTTGGTCGGAGTACTTTGTGAATCTCATCGGTGAGTTCCCAGGGAGTTGCCAGGTCGAGAACAACAGCATCGAGGTTCTCTTCCTTGATGCCTTCTAGGATGTCCTGGTTATACATCGTTACATTATCAGTGAGACCAAACTTCTCCAGATTCTTCTTTGCTCCATTGTACATGTCTTCTCTGATTTCATACGTATAGACATGACCTGTAGGGCCAACAGCTCTTGCAAGGATTCCAGTCAGTGCTCCGGACCCTGTACCAGACTCAACCACTCTTGCCCCAGCTCCAATTCCTGCCTCGACAAGGATGGTTCCAGCATCCTTCGGGTAGACAATCTGTGTATTCCTCCCCATTGATATCTGAATGTCAGTTGGACTAGGCTTGTGGATCTGAAAGACAGTGCCT
>WOR8_10002387_pt1 | contig 18590 bp, 18 predicted proteins | sample DeeMarSeWOR38_10_FD_19890 | JGI IMG/M metagenome (IMG submission 19890)
CCCCGCTGGTTGCTCTTCCTGGTAATTGCGTTTGTCAGTGGGGCCGCACTTGCAGCCTACAACAACTATTTTTTTCCTACATGAAAGAGTTGGGCGCCAGTGAAGCAACCATGGGACTGGCGCTCACGATCGGGATGATCTTTGAAATCCCCCTGCTTTTCTTCGGCAATCGACTGATCAAACGTCTCAAGCCATACGGACTCTTAATGCTGTCTGTTGTTGCAACAGGGCTGCGGTTGTTATGGTTTGCTGCCGCTCAGAATCCAAATGTTGTCCTCACTGCTCAAATTCTCAATGGCATGACATTCGCCACAATGTGGGTTGCGGGCGTTTCCTATGCGGACGAAAATGCGCCCGAAGGGATGAGCGCAACCGCTCAAGGGATTTTCAGCACCACAGTTTTGGGATTTGGCACAGCCGCCGGCGGCTTTATCGGCGGTCCGTTGCTGGAAGATGTTGGCGGGCGAAGCCTTTATTTGGTTTTTGGAACCGCCGTGCTTTTAATTACGGCTATTGTTGCGCTATTCCAGAAGAGTTTGCCTGCGGAACAAGTCAAATAATATCTTCTCTTCTCTAGCATATCCGTTTATTTGGCCGCCAGAAGCGGATAATTATGTGGGCTTCATTTCCCACAGCGAACATTACGCAGCATCCGCTTTTGCGGCCTGCCACGCCCTGCAAGAGACAATCGCCAGCCACAGACCGATCCCCATCACGCCAAAGGACAGGAAACGTGAGAATAAACCTGTGCGCCAGGCCCCCCAGAACATGCCTTCCATGCCATGCTTTGTCATGTCCGCTGCCAGAAGGAACAGACCCAGAATCATGTTGCCGATGTATCCGGCTTTTTGCCCGCGCACGGCCAGCACCAACAGCCAGCTTGTTATCAAGAAGTACAGAAGTGCCAGCACTTGCGTAACAGGATTCGAGAGACCAAAGTCAGCCGGCACGCCGTACAAGAAATCATCGATCAAGTGCGCCGCGCCGAATCCGGTCAACAGGACGGCGGCTAAAACGACTTGATTCCCCCCTTCATTCCGCTTATTCATTTTCTGTCCTTTCCTAATAGCAGGTCTGATTAAATCGGATCAACTTCCATGCCCCATATTCCGGCTCGTACTCAAGCTCGGTGATCCCGCAGGTGTCCACCCGGAAGCCCCAGCGTTTGTAAACCGGGAGACCAAGCACATGACACATCAGCGCCCGGAGCAGCCCGTCATGGCAGACTGCGATCACGTTCTCATCCCCATGCTGCTCCCGTTTCTCATCCAAAAACTTGACAACTCTCTTCAGTGCTTCGCCCCCGCTCTCGCCTTCGGGGAAATAGAAATCGCTGCTTCTCGCGCGATAGGCCTGCCACACCACCGGGAACTTTTCCGCCCATTCATCCGGTGTGCCGCCCTCGAAAGCCCCGATATTGATCTCGTTGAGGCGTTCGTCCACAATCGGAAGCAGGTCGAAGTGTTCAGCGACCGGCGCGATGGTTTGCCCCGTCCGCTGGTACGCGCTGACGTAGATATGCGCGATTTCTCTATCGGCGAAGAAGTCTAACAACTTGTGCGACTGCTCCTGTCCCATATGGCTGATGGGCTGGTCATTTAGCGGCAAATCAGGGTTCCTGAACTCGCCTTCTTCTTTGTCCCCGTGCCGGAGGATGTAGAATGTCATTTTGAAAATCCTATCCTTTAGAGCTTCCCCCCTCACCTTGATTCTTATGGAATTGATCCAATTATATTCGCACGTGCAATTTCAAAATACGTTTCGGCAAAGGCACCATCGTAGATCAGATAATCCTCCTCGCGTTCATCACCGAACCTGAAGGTCACCATCCCATACGCTTCATAAACAGGTCGTTCCTCCATAGGGACATTTGGGTGAATTTTATCTTGCAACTCATTATAGAGTTTATCCAACTCAATCGTGTTTGGCCTTATTATCTCGTGTTGCGGTAGTGACGCATAGAAAAGAAACGCTTCCCCATCTTCTTTTACGAGCAATCGAGTTTCCCCGTGAGGAAAATCCATGTTTATGCTGGTTGGCAGATCAGCTTTCACACCGCATCCACCTGACATGATGAGAACCAAGACTCCAAAAAACGAAGCAATGGTCAAAACAATCGGATCCTTCCACTCGTTATTCTTCATCCCCTATCTCTTTCTTGAGCAAACGCTGGATACGATTATGCTGAATGAACACCAATGCAATTAAAATAAGTGTGAATATTGGCCAGATAATGACAAAGACCCACACATTGATTTCCTTATAGGTGATTCCAAATATGCCTGCATAGTAGACTAAGACAGCAACACACCAATCGAATACAGCATCCATCTAAAACCCTCCATTTCCGAACGCGAACTCACTTTAACAAGGCGATCAATCCCTCTGCCAAGGTGCCCTGCCAACTGATGTAATCATGCCCGCCGCGGAATTCGGTGTAATGCACCTTATATCCCTTTGCCTGTAGCACTTCATGCATACGACGGTTCCCGGCCAGCGCGCTCGGGCGGCCTTTCAGGTCTCGGAAGCTGTTCTCTTCCAGCGTGCCAACATCCAGATGGAATTTCAAGGGCAGCTTTTCCCGTTCAGTGAATTGATGGGCAAGCCAATGGCTTTCAAGTGCACCCTTGGGCAACAACGTAAACGCGCCCGATTGAGAAAGCACATTCCCGAACACATCCGGGTGCTCGAAGGCTGCAAAGGCAGCAGCCAGGCCCCCAGCGCTCGAACCCCCGACAATCCTCTCCGACGGGTCCGTCGAGATGGCGAATTGGGTCAGCATCCAGGGCAGGAACTCACTCACAAGAAAATTGTTGAAAGGTTGGTGAAAGATAAGCTCTTTCATCCGGGTTTCCATATCCAGGCTGTCCACCAGCGCTACCACCAGGGGTGGTATGACTCTGTTTGCAATGAGATTGTCGAGGATGGTAAATGTTGGTATCAACTTTGCGTACGCCCAGCCATCGAAAAGCACCAGCAGTGGATAAGGTTTGCCCAGGCCTGCTGTATATTTCGCCGGTGAATACAACCAGACACGGCGTTCATTTCCCAGGATTTTGCTTTGCAGTTGGTGGAGTTGCACCTTACCTTTTCTTACGTAATCTTGCGGTTCTATCCAGGGTTGGGGTGGCACATCTGGCAACTCCAACACTGAACGGGTCAATTTCACACCGGTGGGGTCTTCATCGCCATCGTAAAAGGCGAAGGTCTTTGGGTTGAAGGGGTCCTGGCGGTAATGTTCCCAGGGCGACTCAAAGGTCCCTTTTCCAGAAGCAGGCAGATTGTCCGGAAAGAACTGATAAGTCGCGCGCAGGTCGGATGGCAATTGCAGGGTGACGTACCACAAATCCGTATCCAGCAGGCGCGTCATAGGATAAGTGGTCGGGTTCGTCATCATGCTAATTAGAGAAACGCCGTTCGGCTCCCCGCTGGCTTGCCACAGGAAGGTCACCAGGCGCTCCTCGATATCGCTTTCGAACTCCTCGACCAAAGGTGTGCCACCCTCTTTGATCCACTTCCAGAAGAGCTTCAAGGCTTTTGCGTTACCCGATTTCAATTCCTGCTGCAAACGATTTAATTGTGGGCTTTTTATAATTTCAGCGCTGATCATTTCAAGCTTCCCAAAAAAAAGAATTGTAGAAAAACTGGTCCTCATTAACGTTATATGATTTAGATTGTTTTTGTAACCACTCAAATGTACTCTTTTTTCGCATTCTAATCGAATAATCCTTCCACGCTCAAATATCTTTGGCCGGTGTCAGCCAAAACACACACGCTTACCTTGCCCTTATTCTCCTCTCGCTTGGCGACCTGCATAGCCCCAAACGCCGCCGCCCCAGATGAAATACCGACCAGGATGCCCTCAGTTTTTGCCAATTTACGGCAGGTTTCAAAGGCTTCGTCTTCGCTCACCAGGTAGATTTCATCGATGATTTCTCGATCCAATGTTCCCGGCACAAAACCCGGCGCGGTACCCATCATGCGATGCGGGTTGAAAATTCCCTGCGAGATATAGGGGGATTCCCTGGGCTCGACCGCGATCAACTGGATATCCGGATTCTGCTCCTTCAAATACCGGCCGGCCCCACAGATCGTTCCTCCCGTCCCCAGGGCTGCTACCAATATATCCACCTTCCCTTCCGTATCCGCCCAGATTTCCGGCCCTGTTGTTCTATAATGCGCCTTCGGGTTGGACTGGTTGACATGCTGCCCAACGTAGAAGTAATCCGGATTTTCATCCAGGATTTCCTGCATCTTTCGCTTGGCCCCTTTTGTCCCTTCGGATGCGGGTGTCAACACCAGTTCCGCGCCCAGCGCTTTGAGTACCTGACGCCGTTCCATGCTTTGGATTTCAGACATCACCAGGATGGCCTTGTAGCCTCTCACCGCCGCAATGGATGCCACCGCCATGCCTGTATTGCCGCTGGTAGCCTCCAGCAATGTGCCGCCCGGCTTGAGTTGGCCGCTCTCTTCCGCATCCTGGATGATTTGCAAAACCGGGCGATCTTTCAAACTCAAGGGGTTCATGAACTCGCATTTAGCGTAGAGTTCGGCATCTGCGGCCAGGCGCTCTAAATGCAAGAGGGGCGTCTTGCCAATCATCTCTGAAACATCTTGGTAGAATTTCATTTTGCCTCTCCTCGAAGATTTTTGAGCGGCACCCAGCCCCGTTCCCCGTTTTGTTTCTCTGCCATCCCGAACCCATTCACCGTTTCGTGGATATTTAGTACTTCGCCGACTACAACGCTCAACTCCAGCGCATTATAGTCGATGAGGAATGTGCCTGTATTTCCTTTAATTTCAAGATATTGCTTTGGAACCCAGGCTTCATTGTTGTTTTGACCCTCACACCAGACCCAATTTTTCCAATCAGGATCGTCGGTGAACTCTTTGCTAATACTCACCTTCTCTCCCTTATGAAAGATAATCGGTTCAGGATACGGCGATTGGTATTCCTTGGTCACACGGTAGTGCCTGGGTTCTGCCATGAGATTTACATCTCTTCCGTTTGATGCAGTCTCATCTTTTCCTACGTGCAAATTGCGGAAGGCCCAGGCGCCAACACCCAACGGAACCCAGAAGGTCATTGCACGATAGGCAATAGTGATGATCACTGCCTGGCTCCAGATTACCCGTAGAGATTTAAGTGCCAGGGGTAGCGCTCCTTCTACTACGCCGATACCAGAAGGTGTGGGGGAAACGATCACGAACAAATAGCCTATCGCAAAACCTCCAATAATAGTGCCACCTGAGAAAGGAACCTGAAATGCGAGAAACGAACACAGCAATATACATATTAGCAGACCCTTATTCAAAAAGGCCAGAAACAATGGCTTGAGAAGGCCACGCGGTCTGTTGGGCAGAGATGATAAACCATCGGCCATTTCCTGTGCAAACGCATGTGCACGTTCTTCTTGCAGGTAGTTCCTTCGGATGATCGGTCGCAAAATAAAATTTACCATGCGCGCCAGGCTGGCCAGGAAGTTTCCCATCGCGTTTGCGGAACGGGAACCAAGATAAAGAGTAAATGTTAAGATCAAAGCAATAATCAGCAGGATCAGCGAAGCGGTGATTTCTCCAGCATTTAAATCATTACGGCGGATGAGAACGATCCATCCCAATGCAAGTACGGCCAGGAAGGCCGCATAGTCAAATAATACAAACAGGGCCGCCGCCAGGGTTACCTTGCCAGTTGGGTGTCCATTTTTTTTGGCGGAATTGACAAAAATGGCAATCCCCCCAACCCCTGCTGTTGGCATGATCACGTTGACAAAAGTCGCTGCAACTGCAATTTTAGTGAGGTTCATGATCGATTCTTTCATACCCAGTAATCGATAAAGGGACCGATAAGTGATACCAATCAGAAAGAACCAACCAATCTGAATTAGAAATGCCAGGAATAAATATAAGAGCTTGCCCTGTTGCAGCGTTGCAACAGTGTGTTCCAGTTCGCTGAAACTAAAAATAACAAAAACTGCCCCTATGAATAAGACAAGCACCACCAGGAATTTACGCATGGGGGTGATTATACACATGAAAAATATTAATTTCTGTATTCCATATTAGTCTCAAAGTGATACCGAAAAATAATGGGCGCGTGATTCGCACGCGCCCATTATTTTTCAGGTTTTTCCTAAACTGTATAGTTCTGGGACTACCTGCGTCTTCCACCAATTAGGCTGACAAAATACAGCAATTGTAGAATGGCCGTTACCAGCGAAGCCACGTAGGTCAACGCGGCCGCGTTAAGCACGTTGTTCACACCGCGGCGTTCTTGGTCAGTTTGGATGATGCCCGTCTGGGCCAGCAATTGCTTGGCACGCGCCGAAGCGTTCAGTTCCACTGGCAATGTTGCCAGCGCGAAGATTGCCCCACCTGAAAAGACCAGCACGCCCATCCAGGCCAGATTCGTCATGTTCAGGAACAGGCCGATTATGATCAGGATCCAGCCCAGCCATGAGCCAATGTTGACCGCCGGAACAAGCGCGGCGCGAAGGCGCAATGGCAGGTAATCCTCAGCGTCCTGCAAGGCATGGCCAAGTTCGTGCGCGGCCACTGCCACGGCTGCCACAGAATTGCTGTTGGCAACACCCTGCGAAAGCCGCAGTGTTTTGGTACGCGGATCATAGTGGTCGGTGAGATTACCACCAATTCCTTGAATCTGAACGTCAAACAGGCCGCGACCGTCTCCTGTTGTCACATAAGCAGATGAGTTGATCAAACGTTGAGCCACTTGTGCGCCGGTCAGGCGGCTGCTGGAACCCACACGGCTCCACTTGTTGTATGCATGCTTGACGTACCATGACGTTATCATCATCAAGATAAAGGCCGGGGCCATGAAGAGTAGATATGTCGGGTTGTAGAAAAACATTGTTCACCTCGCAAGTCTGGGCGCTATTGTGAAGCGCTGTTGTTGAGTTCCTCAAGTAGGATTTCGATGCCTTTGTCCAGTTGTGGGTCGAGGTCGGCCTCAAAGTCTTCTTCCGTAAATTCAACTTCCACATCCGGTTGCAGGCCTTCTCCGGAAATGGTGCGCTCATTGGGAGTCAGCCACTTGGCGATTGTAACGCGCACCGCGCCCTGGTTATTGGAAAGCGGCACCCAGTTCTGTACCGAACCTTTGCCGAAAGATGTGACGCCAACCAGCTTGCCGCGCCCATAATCCTGGATAGCACCGGCGACAATCTCTGAAGCCGAAGCCGTGCCCCTGTTGATGAGCACCACCAACGGGATTTCAGTTGCCCGGCCGTCTGTGAGCGCCCGGTAGGTTGTGCGCTCGCCGTCGCCGTATTGCTCGTACAGGATGACACCCTCACCAATAAATTCGGAAGCCACTTCCACAGATGTTTGCAAATACCCGCCGCCGTTATTACGCAGATCGATGACCAAACCTTTGGGGTTCTGCGCCATCAACTCTTCCAACGTGGCACGCAGTTCGGGAGTGGTCTTGTCGCCGAATGTGGTGATCTGGACATATCCAATATCATTTTCGAGCATCTCACCGATTGCACTTTTTATGACAATTTTCTCTCGTATGATCGTGAAATCCAGCGCCTCGGACTCACCCTCGCGTGCCACCGTTAAAATGACCGTTGACCCGGCCGGGCCGAGTACACGCTGGCGCACCAGTTCGGCATCGATGCCAGTCATATCCTCACCATCAATCTCGATGATCCTGTCTCCGGGTTTCATACCGGCTCTATCCGCTGGCGAGCCGGGAATAGGGCTGATGATGGTCAGGTAATCAGCAGTGGTATCCACCCAGGCGCCGATACCTTCGTACTCGCCTGAAAGCCCGTCGTTGGCATCTTTGTAAGTCTGGGGATCCATGTAGGAGCTGTGATCATCACCCAGCGCGTCCATCATGCCGCGGATGGCACCCTGCATCAGGAGGACATCATCTACCGGCTGATCTACAAAATCGTCATGGACAATATTCCAGGCCTCCCAGAAGGGCTGGAAAAGGGTATTCAATTCGGCTGGGGTAGTATCTTGCTGCTCGGGTGAAACAGTAGAGATAACCGGTGGTTCATCAGTAGTTCCGAACGGTATGGATGTGTTTTCCCTGTTGCCAATCGGTACGAAATGACCGACCAAAAAGCCGCCAGAGAACGACCCCAGTAACATAATCACGGCAACCGCGCCAAGCAGTGCGCCGCGCATAAATTTGTTATCCATCAAAAGCCTCCTGGTATTACCAGTAATCAATTATAAGACAGGGCGCTTACATAGTGAATGGAGGAAGCCCGAAAACAAGGGGGACGAGCGTAGCTCGTCCCCCTTGTTTTCGGTGTCTTTTTGCAACCTGTGCAAGTACTGGTAAAGGTTATCACAGGGTTATTAAAAATTGATGAATTCTATATTCCTTGTTTGTATGAAACATGTAAGCGTTTTGTTAGAGAGTTTTGAGGTGTTATTGTCTGCACCGTGCGCAGGCAATGGCATCAATCTATTTTTTTTCTTTTTCGTCTCGCTCTGAAAGTTCTCCCACCCTTTGCCGCAACTCACCCAGTTCATCATCGGTTTTTTTGAATGGCTGGCTTAAGGTATTGCCGGTGTTCTTGAACCAGTCGAATTTCATGCCCCGCGACCCACGTACCAGGACAAACATGAACAGGTTCGAGAGCACAACAATCCCGAGTACCAGTAAGATGACAATATATACGTTATCTGTGTTCATGGGTTTCTCCCGTTCAGAATGGCAGGTAGATTATGCCAGTCGGTTAGAGTAGCGTCCGCTTCAGGATGCGGCGATTCTCGACCGAATAAGATACTGAACAAGCCGGCCTCACGCGCGGCCTGGGTGGTGCGCGGCAGATCATCGATCATTACACAGCGAGCAGGGTCAGACTCGCCTGCCATGTCCATCGCGATCTGGAAAGATTCAGGCATGGGTTTGCAGTAAGGTGCAACGGCGTTCACATCCACGATGGACTCGAAGCAATCATCCAGTTCAAGCGCTTTTAAAACCCTTCGGGCGTGGGCAGCATCTGCGTTGGTGAAGACCAGGTTGCGGGTCCCGAGCGAAGCGATAATTTCGCATAGATCAGGATTGGGTTGGATGTATTCGTCCAGGGGCAAGTCGTGTACAAAGGCCAAAAAGTCCTCAACATCGATTTCGTGGTTGGCTTGCAGTCCGCGCAGAGTAGTTCCGTATTGCAGGTAATACTTCTCGCGCAGGCTTGGAATTTCGGCAGGGTCAAAGCCCATACGGTCGCGCATGTAGATGTTCATACGCTCTTTGATAGCGTGCCACAATCCCGTGGATGTAGGGTACAAGGTGTCGTCCAGGTCGAAGAAGATGGTTGTGAATTTCACGGGATGTTGATTCCTCATATAGTGTTTAGGGTTCCATCAGTTGGCTCTCAAAAAACGCAAGTACCTCATCGTAAAACCCAGGCTGGCACTCGCTAAAGGCTGCGTGACCACAATTCAGATAATAGATGCAATCGATGTCGATATTGTTCGCTTCCAATAGAGTACAAGTCTCCGCAGCCCAGGCTGACGGGACGGCGTCATCCAAAGAACCGTGATACAGCTTGACGCTGGTGGTGATCCGATCGAAATAATTTATTGGGGAGATGTAAGCCATTACCTCGGGAGGGGTTTCCATTTCAATCAGGTTGATTTGACTCTCGGTGATTGTATAGAAAAGTTCGGCGTTCTTGAACTCATCACCGCTGATAGAAGAATACAGCAGCAAGGCTTTTATATCCTCGCTGACAGTGGCTACCCGTAGGGCCACCCCACCTCCAAGACTAATTCCCCATAATCCAATACGGGTCACGTCGGCGTTTTCCAACCGACCCGGTTGGTTTGCCCCTTCCTTGAGGAGTGCAATAAGATTGAGAACATCGACCGCCAATCCTACTCGATAGAGGTTATCGCCGTTGTCCGACGGAGGATAGCCACGCATATCTGGATATAGAACCAAGAAGCCATTATTCGCAAATTTATCAGCCATAACGGTATTTTTCAAAGTATCATACTCGTGTACTCTCGCAAACCCATGTAGCATAATGATCAACGGGAATGGTCCTTCACCTTTTGGAACGTTCACATACCCATAGATGTTCAGGCCGTCGCTTGGGTAGCGGATCAGGTAGCGCGTGAACTTTTCCCTTTCTTCTATTACCTTCAATACTTCAATTTGACCGCTGCCATAAGAGCGACTCCGCAGATAAGGGATAGTATATGGCAAATATTCTTCTGAAACCGGCGGAAGTGTAGTCGGCGTGGAGGTGGGCGGAACTGGTGTTGGAGTGATCGTAGGTGTAACTGGCGTTGATGTAAAAGTAGGAGCAGGTATAGGTGTATTAGTGGCAGGTTGGTATGGTGTGGGAGTTGGTTCTACTTCTAACCCAGGTTGGCTTTGCGGCGCGCAAGCAGTCACTGTGACAATCAAGAATAAAATGAGCACCCGAACAGGTTGCTTTTGATTAGTGAAATTACTCTTCTTCATGTGTAATTTTATCCAACATTATCACGTTGTCTGGGCACAAGCAGTCTTTTTCTTTTCATGGATTCTACAGGGTTGATAAATGATTCGAGATGGGTATTATACCGTTATGGTTCATATCGTCTTGATGCCTGCTTGCACCATCCGAAACAGGAACATTTTATGGAAAACTCAGATATTTGTCAAAAAACTGGATCGTGTATTGGATGAACTCCTTTTCCCTCACACCATATAACGTGTGCGGCACATCCTCGCAATAGTGGCACTCCACATCTTTACCGAGCGCCCTGAGATGCTCGCAAGTTTGCATGGACCAACTCGCCGGAACAAGTCTGTCATCCAGTCCATGATGGATGCTCACCGGTACGGTGATGTTCTCGAAAAAATACATAGGCGAGATGCGCTGCAACGCATCGGGCGGGAAAGCCAGCTCTTCTAATCAACTCCAGGGCCTCTTCCCTTACAACCTCCCGACAATTCAACCAAAAAACATCTCTGAAATGCCCTTTATGTTGGTGCAACTGCTATACTTTTTGCAACCAAATGCAAAAGAGGCTATGCAAGTGCACATTACGCGTCATCTTCAATATCAACATGTAGAGCAATATCCCCAAAGCCTTTCTAAAGAACTCAAGCAGAATCTGGAAGAAAGACAGGCAAAATTACGCCAGCATATTCAAGATTCCCAAGTCGATCCAACCCTGAGCGTTGAAGAAAATGCCTGGCTGGCGCGTTCCTATCCGGTACTGGCCGTTCTGGCCCCGGTCATGTCCACAAACGAGGACAAGATCGAGTTCCCGGGCGATCCGATGATCCTGTATGCGGCATTGAGTCACGCCATTGATCAGGCCGTCCAGGCCCGGCAGCGCGGACTGAGTCCCCAGTCGCCCTACAATGACCTGTGTCCGCAATGGGGGTATTTGCCCTCCGATGAGTATCGCCAGCGTGTGGATGAGAACGGCATCCGTCAGTACGATTCTCCAATCCCGAACACCGACCAGACCGTTTTCGACCCGCGTGTCTGGAACAATGAAATCAAAGATTATTTTATTAATGTAGTGCTCGAAAATGTGCGCCCGAAAGTGGTGCTCATAAGCGCCGTCTCACCTGCGCACCGTTACGCCATCGACATTGCTCGCACCGTGAGGGAGCATGTGCCTGATTGCCTGGTCGTCCTCGGAGGGCGGCATGCCGACGAAACCATCAAGCTTGACCTTATATCCCACGAACTGAAATTGCAGCCTACCAGCACGCTCAGCAAAATCATGGATGGGAGCATCGGACCGGTTTTCGACTTCATCCTTTCTGGTGAGAGCTACTACGCGCTTGACGTGCTGATGAAAGCCATCTCGCTGGCGATGGACATCCCCACCCAAACAGCGGATGTCGCTTCAGTTATAGATGTGCTCACAAGTTACTCGCCTCTTCTCGGACCTGTGCCTGGTCAGGCGTTAATTGCTGCTCCTCACTCCGATACAATACACCTCTGGCCTATCAGTGGTCACAGGATTGATTTAAGCGCGCTCCCATCACCCTATAAAGCGTTCGCCATCCGCGCTTGTTTCCCCATCTTTGAAACGGATGGGCATATCTCGCGCACAGCCCATTTCATGGTGACCAACGCTTGCCCGTACCATTGTCTCTACTGCTCTGAAGGCATCAGCGTAGTCGGTAGTTTCAATTCATTCAGGGATCCCAACCTCAACCAGGCGCTTGACCGCATGCTGGAGTACATCCAGTATGGCGCGGAGGCTGTCTTTTTCGACGATTCCCTCTTCTGGGGTGGCAACTTCGGCCTGATTATTAACTTCTGCCGCGAGTGGATCAAAATCCGCGAGACAGCAACACAGGAAGATTCTCCGGAAATCACCCTGATGGGCAGAACCGTGGACAGGCAGGCTGTGTTGGATGTAGAATGGGGCGCCCAACTGACGGTGGACTTTTTGGCCGGGCGCCGATCCGAAGTTGCCATGATTCTTCTCGACACCATGCGACAAGCCGGGTGCACATACCTGTACATCGGTATTGAAAGCATGTCCGAAGCGGTGATTGTAAACGTGCATAAAAACATCATCCGCAAGCAGCCCTGGGAAGAGCGCGTGCGCAACGCGCTGGGGTTGTCACGCCAGGCAGGCATCCGCGTGGGTTCATCCATCCTGTTCGGGCTGGATGGGGAAACGCAGGAAACCATCGAAGAGACCATAGATAAAGTCGAGGATTTGCTGGCTGAAGACCTGATCATGATCGCCAGTCCCAATATCCTGACCTATCATCCCAACACCGAGATCACGCACCTGCATAAAAAGGGAAGGGAGTTGGATTACCATTCTCCCAATATTGATAACCGCCCGCCTTATACGTATTTTGAGGAAGCCTTCCCGGCTGTAGTCTCAAAGAACTTAAGCGAAGAACAGATCTGGCATATCCATGAGCAGACGCGCACACGCTGGGGAAAGAAGCGTAATCTCAACCCGATGGCTCCTACCACTCTGCCAATTTTAGAAAACACCCTGGCCGTTTCAAACAGCTAAATTCAGTAGATCACGAATTTTTTGGAGTGCGGACTTCAGTCCGCTTTGGCCTGTAAGATCGCAGACTAAAGTCTGCAGTCCTGAAAATCTATAATTTGCTAAAGTTACCCTTCCCGCATCCACTTTTTGACGGCACTATGCGGGTGCTGATACTTCCCCATCGTCTCCAGCAATATTTCGGGATCGGTCTCGCAGGCCAACGCTTCTAAATGCTCCCGAAAAATGAATCCTTCCCCCACAGCATGTTCCAACGCCACTAATAAAGCGGCATAGTAACCGTTCACATTCAGCAACCCGACCGGTTTCTGGTGTTCACCGACCTGTGCCCAGGTAAGGGTCTCAAACAGTTCATCAAAGGTACCAAATCCGCCGGGTAAAGCAATATACCCATCAGACAATTCATGCATGCGGGCCTTGCGGTCGTGCATATCCGGAACCACATCCATACGCGTCAGGTCAGACTTTGCCAGCGCGGACGTATTCATGCTGGGGATGATCACGCCCACCGCTTCACCGCCCGCTTCCAGGACGCCATTCGCAACCGCGCCCATCAGCCCGGTCTTGCCGCCGCCATAGATAAGACGGAGTCCACGTTCGGCTAGTACTTGTCCCATTTGACGGGCAGCAGCCAGATAGTCCGGGGAGACCAAGTCCGATGATCCACAATAAACGCAAATTGATTTCATGATCTGTATCCTGCCACTTTTTGAAAGATTTATTCGGGTAGTATACTGGAAAACGTAAACAATCAGTTAGAGTTATATTAAACCATCTTCTACAGGCCTGTACCTTTGTTCTGTTTGGGCATAGAATAAATAAAATGGATTATCAAGATTATTACGAAACACTGGGCGTATCGCGTAACGCCAGCACGGATGACATCCGCAAGGCGTATCGCAAACTGGCCATGCAATATCATCCGGACCGCAACCCCGGTGATAAGCAGGCCGAAGAACGCTTTAAACAGATCAACGAAGCCTACCAGGTGCTAAACGACCCGCAAAAACGCGCGCATTATGACCGCGTGGGCAGCGCCTATTCCAACTGGCAGCAGCGCGGTGGACAGGGCGGCTTCAACTGGGACCAGTGGTCGCGTGGCGCGCCAGGCGGTACACGCGTCAATGTGGAAGACTTTGGCTTTGGTGATGATCTGTTCTCAGATTTCTTCCGCGCTATCTTTGGTGGCATGGGCGGGACCGGAGCAGCTTCGCGGGGTAATCCCGCTTACCAGCAACAGCTGGAAATCAGCCTGGAAGAAGCTTTCAACGGTACAATCCGACAAATCCAAACAGACGGCAAACGTAAACAGGTGAAAATCCCACCAGGGGTACGAACCGGCTCGAAGGTGCGTGTGGCAGGCGCAGGCCCGAACGGCATGGACCTGTACCTGATCATTCAGATGCAGGAAAACGAACGCTTTGAGCGCAAGGGCAACAACCTGCACACCACCGCAAACGTCGATGTTTTCACGGCAATTCTGGGCGGGGAAGCCGAAGTCCAAACCATGACCGGCAAAGTTAAACTGTCCATCCCGCCAGGCACGCAGCCTGAGCAGGTCTTCCGGGTGGCCGGGCGCGGCATGCCGCACCTGAAAAGCCCCAACACCAAGGGCGATTTGCTCGTGCGTCTGAAGGTAGAAATTCCAAAGTACCTGTCGTCCAAACAAAGAGAATTATTAGAAGAAGCTTCCAAGCTGAAATTTTAGCAAGCGTTTCGCATTTGAACGCAGTTGCCCGAAAATAGGGGGGGCGGGCGAAGCCCGCCCCCCCTATTTTCGTTATCTTTTTGCGAAATGCGTTAGTTCAAACTAAGAAACTTTATTTTGTATAGAGCAAGGAGAAAGAATGAAGATACATCGAATCTGGATCGTTTTATCAGTATTGGTCCTGGCAGCCCTGGCCTGTCAGGTTCCCGGTTCAACTCCCGCCGTGCCCGCGGCGCCTGATCTACCTCCGCCTACGCCAGTGGTCAAAGATGTGCAAGTCCCGGTGACCATTGACACAGCCGAACAGCAGGAAACACTGGTCAGCCTGTACGAGCGTGTTATGCCAGGCATCGTATCCCTGCAAACAGTTGGCGAACAGGGCGGTGGCCTGGGTTCGGGCTTTGTCTATGATACCCAGGGGCATATTCTGACAAATTACCACGTGGTGGAAGGCGCAACACAGGTGGAGGTAGACTTCACCACCGGGTACAAAATCTACGGGACGGTCATCGGCACCGACCTGGATTCAGACCTGGCCGTTGTAAAAGTGAACGCTCCTGCTTCTGAGCTGAACCCAGTGCCCCTGGGCGATTCAGACTTGCTTAAAGTCGGGCAAACAGTTGTTGCAATTGGTAACCCATTTGGCTTAAGCGGCACCATGACCACCGGCATTATCTCAGCCCTGGGGCGCACCCTCGAATCGCAAAACGATGCCCCTGGCGGCGGTTTCTTCACCGCTGGCGACATCATCCAAACCGACGCAGCCATCAACCCCGGCAACTCGGGCGGTCCGCTCTTCAACCTGAACGGCGAAGTGATCGGTGTTAACCGCGCTATCCGCACTACCAACTTCTCTGGTACCGGAGAGCCGGTCAACTCTGGCATTGGCTTTGCGATTGCGATCAATATCGTTAAACGTGTGACGCCGGTGCTGATCGCTGAAGGGAAATATGATTATCCTTATCTGGGTATCTCATCTATTGACGAACTCAGCCTACCGCAGATCGAGGCGCTGGGATTGCAATCCTTCACCGGCGCTTACGTGACCAGTGTCACGCCCAACGGCCCGGCAGACCAGGCTGGTATTCGCGCTGGCGAGGAAATTTCCAGCTCAGGGCTGCCTGCTGGTGGCGACCTGATTATCGCCATTGATGGTCAAAATATTCAGCGTTTTGATGATCTACTGCGTTACCTGATCAATAACAAATCCCCAAACGATTCGGTTGTTCTTACCGTGCTACGCGATGAAGAGCAGGTGGATGTTACGGTGACTCTGGGTAAACGTCCGTAAAACCAGATGCTTTTAGACATAGAACAATCCCTCTCAGATTTGTGAGAGGGATTGTTTTGTTAGGTTCAGCTTCCGATTAGTCTGTGATGGTCACATTTCCTGCACCCATCTTGACAATCACCGTCAGGGTTGGGCCGGAACCGTCCTGTGTGTACGTATGATTACTTTGGCCCCAGCCTGAACCGTGATTGACGTTTATCGCGCCACCTTCCACCGACACGCGCGCATCCACGCCTTCGGGGATGACCAGCTTCAGGTCGCCAAAACCGGTTTCGACCCGTGCGGTGGCATCATGCTGCAGTTCACCGCCGAAGTCCAGGGTGTAATCGCCAGCGCCGCCGTTGAAGATCAGGGTCGAGAAATTGGCGTTCGCCAGGTCGGTCAGTACCACGTTGGAAGCGCCCGTCTCATAACGGAAGACAGACATCTCGGTCGGGTTTGACTCGGAGAAAGAAACCTCCACATCAGATGCGCCATCCTTAATGGTTAGGTCCGTCAGCGCCAGCCCACCGAATTCATATCTTCCCTGATAAGCGCCAGCGTTGATTTCCAATTCCATGGGCGTCTCACCGAGCATCAAATCCCATTCGTTCTTGAGATCGGTTACATTCAGGGTCTTGAATTCGCCCTGCTCAATCCGAATATAACCATCATCTTCTCTAACTTTGGGCTTGAAATTGGGAACGTTATAAGTGACTGTGCCCTCAACGAGCAAGTCATCCGCACCGGGTGACAGGGTCAATTCACCAGCTCCAAACGAGATCTTCAAGCGCGTATCATCAGAATCGGGAATTGCTACCGATATTTCATCCGTGACATCCGGCCCAGGGGTAGGTCGGTCAGGTATGCTGACGGTAAAACCACAGGCCATCGTGGCCAGCGCAAGAATAGTAAGAAATGCAAATAAATATTTCATGGGTACTCTCCTTCTGGGATGATATACGCGTGAGGAGAGATTGGGTTGCAAGATTGCTCCTCCCTTAAATTCCGTTTTTTGGAATTTGCCGTCTCGCACTGTCGTGCATGCTCGCGGCACGAACGGTGGGGGAGGTTGGGAGAGGGGCTAAGCCACCTTCCGCCCCTTCGGCCTGACTCCTCCCGCAAAGGCCGCATCCAGCGCCTGCTTGAGCGAACGTGCTTCGACAATTTCGATATTCTTCGGCCAGTCATCCATTTTGCGGATGGCTTTCGGGACGATGGCGGTCTTGAATCCCAACTTGGCAGCTTCCCGCAGACGGATTTGCATCTGACCTGGCATGCGCAACTCACCCGCCAGGCCGATCTCGCCGATCAACACGGCTTCCGCACGGACGGGTATATCCCGCATCGAGGAAGCGATGGCAGCCGCGATAGACAGGTCGGCGGCGGGTTCGTCCACCTTCAGGCCGCTGACCACGTTGACGAAGATGTCCTGCTCGCTCAGCTTGATTCCCACGCGGCGTGTCAGCACAGCCGCGATGAGCAGCAGACGGTTGAAGTCTACCCCGTTAGGTGTGCGTCGGGCGTTGCCAAACTGGGTTGGACTGGTCAGCCCCTGAATCTCGACTAGCAATGGCCGCGTACCTTCCATCGTCACAGCAATGGCCGAACCGGGCGCATTGACCATACGTTCCGCCAGGAATGCTTCTGACGGATTGATCACCTCCGTTAGGCCGCTACCACGCATTTCGAAGACTCCCACTTCGGCGGTTGCGCCGAAGCGGTTCTTGACCGAGCGCAGCAGTCGGTAAGCCTGGAAGCGGTCGCCTTCCAGGTAGAGTACCGTATCCACGATATGCTCCAGCACACGCGGACCGGCAATGGCGCCTTCTTTGGTGACATGCCCAATGATGAAGACCGAGATTCCACTGGATTTGGCCAACTCTCGCAACTGCGACGAGCACTCACGCACCTGCGAGACTGAGCCAGCCGAAGAATCCATTTCGGAGAGGTACATAGTCTGGATCGAGTCGATCACCAGTAAGGTCGGCGAGGTTTCGCGCACGTGGTTGAAGATGGTCTCCAGATTGGTTTCGGTCACCAGCAACAGGTTGTCGGGCAGGGGCGAAGCACCTGTGCCCGACTGGGTATGCTTCGCCCTTACATCATTAGAAAGCAATCGCATGGCCCGCATCTTGATCTGCCGCTCGGATTCCTCGCCCGAAACGTACAGCACCCTTTGCGAACCCGCCATTTCCATCGCCATTTGCAGCATCAGCGTGGACTTGCCGATTCCGGGGTCGCCGCCAACCAGCACGACTGAGCCAGGCACGATCCCGCCGCCCAAAACGCGCGCAAATTCACCTATAGGTAGTTGGATGCGATCTTCTGCATCCCCGCTGACCTGGCCGATCGGCTGCGGTTCAGAACGTCCGGTCAGGCCGCGCACGGCGGCTTTCTTCTTGGATACCTTTTCTTCGTGGACGACTTCTTCCACCAGTGAGTTGAACTCGCCACATTGCGGGCATTTGCCCATATAGCTGGCGGTCACGCGTCCGCACTGCTGACAGACATAACGGGTTTGGGTTTTGGCCATATTATTCCTTTTTGGCCCCCCTCTGGCTCCCCCCGTGGACGGGGGGAGAACCCTTCACTCCAGTGGGAGTTCCTCCCCTGCGAGCGGAG
>WOR8_10003572_pt1 | contig 18582 bp, 15 predicted proteins | sample DeeMarSeWOR38_10_FD_19890 | JGI IMG/M metagenome (IMG submission 19890)
TTGGGGGCGGCCTTTTCCCCTTCGGGTATTTCATAATAATCAGCCGGGGAAACCCCTGCCAGCAGGGCGAAGAACCTGCCAAAAAAGGTCCGGATGTAGGTGTTTAATATCTGAACGGCATCGTTGTAGCGCTTGCGTTCCACCGCAATGCGATTCTCGGTTCCCTCCAGACTGTCCTGAAGCCTGAGAAAAGACTGGTTCGCTTTCAGATCGGGATATCGTTCCTGGAGCAGCAGCAGTCTCGAGAGCGCGCCCTCGAGCATATTGGCGCTTTGAATCTGGCTTTTGGTGTCTTTGGCCTGGAAGTACTCCGTTCTGGCCTGCGCAATGTTTTCGAATAATTCTTTTTCCTGTTTGGCATACCCTTTCACGGTTTCCACCAGATTCGGGATCAGGTCATACCGGCGCTTGAGCTGGTTTTCAACCTGGGCCCACTTGCCCTTGACGTTTTCTTCCATGGCGATGACCTGATTGTAGCCGGCGATTAGTTTGCCGCCGATCATAACCAGCGCCACCAGGGTGATTCCCAGAATTACAAGTACGATTTTCAATCCGTTTGACATAAAACCCCCGGTGTTAAATGAATAATGAATATTGAATAAGGGCTAATTGTGGAGTCGATCGAGCAGCGCAGGCGCTTGCGCCGCGTGCCGCTCCACTTTTTAGAATTTCCAAAATGCTACATTTTGATTATAAGATGTCATTCGGCAACATTTCAATAGTAATCAGATAGATTGCATGAATGGATTGAATAATCCGGCCAGTTTCGTTTTGATTGAACAATGAATAATTATGCAATGCTTTCTTTATAGATAGCGGAGCGCAGCGACATCAAGCATTAGTCATTAGACATTATTCATTCGTCATTCCCATCACCATCCTCCCGATGCGCCCCCGCCGCCGAATCCGCCGCCGCCGCCGCCGGCCGCCGAATCCGCCCCCGCCAAACCCGCCGCCAGAGCCTCCCCAATGGCCGCCACGGGAACCCATGGAGGAAAGCAAGAAATAGGCCAGCAATAAGCGCGGATTTTTAATAAACAAAATGACCATCACCACAACAAACAGTAGGGAAAAGATTTTGCCGAGGACACCGAGGGATTTTTTCCTTTTATGCGACGGCACGGTTTTTTTAACCGCCGGCATTCCGGTGATATCAACACCGGCATCCCGGGCAATCTCACTGGCCATTACCACCGCAGCCGCATAAATGCCCGTGGAATAATCCCCTTTTTTAAAATGGGGGACCAGATATTGCCTGCCGATGCTGCCGACGAGGCTGTCCGGCAGCAGACCTTCGAGTCCATAGCCGACTTCGATCCTGTATTTTCTGTCATCTAAGGCGATGACCATCAACACGCCGTTATCCTTGCCTTTTTTCCCAAGGCGCCAGCGGTCATGGGCGATATTGATGGAAAAGTCTTCGATGGCCTGCCCGTCGAGACTGTTTACGGTGAGAATCGCCATCTGGGCACCCGTCTTTGTTTCGAGCTCTTGCAGGTACCGGTTCAGTCGGTTCTCCGTCGCATTGTCGATGATGCCGGCCAGATCGACGACCGGGGCAGCGGGCAAAGCGGGAATATCCGCGCCATAGCCGACGGCTGCCGAGCTGCAGACAAACAATGCCAGGGTCCCCAGGAAGATCGATCTAAACAGCGAGCGCATCGATGAAGTCTCCCAGTGCTTCGATGGCGGTATAATAATCCCCGAAAACCATGTTGAGTTGTCCTATCGAGGGTTTGGCTTTGTCTTTTTTCTGCTGTAGCACTACTTTAAACACCTCGGCCTGGATTCCGGAGAGCTCTTGCAGCACCGCAAGGATGTCGGCGTTATTGTGGGGCGGTTCGTGGCCGAGAAGCACAATGATAGCTTTGAACAGCGGCATGTATCCGGAAAACGATTCTGCAAAACCCCTGGCAAGCACCTTCTGATCACCGGCGGCGGAAATATAGCCCTGCCTCAAACCGATGAGTTTTACCTTTAATTCCTGTTCACACTGCCGCCTCAGATCTGATTTTTTAATCACCAGAGGTTGAAAAACATCCTCTCCAAAGACGGTAGCGTGCAAGTGTTGAATATTGAAAAATTCGATGGGAAAGACATCGAGGGAATTATCGATATATGCGGGCGTCATAATCAGCGGAGCGGCAATTCGCTTGCGGCCGAATTTTTTGCCCAGAGGCGCCAAAAACTCTAAAAATTTCAGATCCATTTTGCCCAGGACGATCACAGAATTGATGTCTGAGCGTTTGGGATCGAAATCCTGGGTCAAGGCACTGCCGACAATATGGACGGAATGGATAAGGTTCTGACGATGTTGAAGAATCTTATCCAGAAACGGTTTGAAACGGGCTGAAATGTCGGATTTGAGATTAATGTCGTTCATCTCCGATGTCCTCGCATAAACGGAAATTATGTTAATTTAGACTTTTCAAATTTATTTAACCACGAATGGACACGAATACCCACGAATTATTTGCAATTAACAAATTCCAAAACTGTTTTCTATAATAGATTTTTTCGTGAGCATTCGTGCTAATTGGTGGCTTTCTTTATTTTTCTGAATAATACGGAGTTCCCCTGTGGTTAAAATAGCAAAAAAAGCTAAACTCCTCACGAATCCTACCGATATCTATATCACAGGCCAGCGCCATGGTCACCTCTCAACCGCATGGTCACGGGCCGATTTTTGTCAGTTTTTTTTGCTCAGATGCCGTCCCGATGACCTGCATTTTTAATTTTTTCTTACACTTGTCATTCATTTCAATGACAATTTTTTGACACTTATGATGACCTTTTTTGTTAGATCCGTCGGTGACATTTTGGTGAATATAAAGACAACCATTTGAAATTAAATGTAATATTTTCTTTATGACATATTTGGCATGATAGTTGTATAGGTATATAGCAAAACTGTTGAAAGATAATGGTAATAAACGGTTATTGCGCCACGTCAGATTCTGAAACATGATTTTGCCGACCGCAAGCCTGATACCGAAACCCGATCACATGAGGTGCTAAAATGGAAGAAAGATTCTGCGAAAATAATTTCGATTTTGACATTGGGTATCTTGTTAAGAGTCCCTGCAGAGATTGTATGACCAGAGAAAACTTGCCCGATTGCATTCAAGGATGTGATATTTTGGATCAAATCCAAACCGTTTTGGCTGATTCCATCCCGAGCGAAGCGAGCATTTCGCCGGTTGAAACCTATGATGTCCCGGCCGAAGTGCTGGAACAAATTTAGGCAATTCGGATCTCTGAACTTTTTCGGCAGCCCAGTTGCCGACTAAGATACATAGACCTAAATCGATAAACCAAACTGGTTGAGACCTGGCAATCAATCGATGCCGGGTCCTTCTAGATTCAACCTACAGGTATACGGATAATTGCTGCCTGATCTCCATCCCGGGGGTCAGGCAGAATTTTTTAAATGACGATTGACTAATGACTAATGGTGGAAGTCGCTGCGCTCCATCTATTATTGAGATAGGTAGAATTCCTTAATTATTCATTTGTTCATTATTCATTAATCATTTTTCAGCCTCTCATCCCAGTCAAATTCGCGCGCGGTGACGATGTGTTCCATTCGCCGCAGGCGCTTCTCAAGGTTTTCATAGCGTCTTTTGATGCGTTGAGCGGCCAGGTGTCTGGAATTTGTATAGCTGTTATAAAATTCCTTTTCGGCCTCTGTCGCCAGAGGAATGACGGGGGCTGGTTTCATCAAGATAGCTGCGATCAGATAAAGACCGATCGCCGGCCAGAATCCTGAAACGATAAGGAAAATGATGGCGATGGCCCGGGCCCAGAACACCGAAAAGTCAAAATAATCGGCCAGTCCCCGGCATACCCCAAAAAGGATGCCGTTGCGTGAGCGGTATATTCCATCGCGGGATAAGCTGTCATATTTTCTCATCTTTGGGATCCTTTTTGTCTTGGTCCAGCAGGATGGTTTCCAGTGCCTCAACGCGCGCTTCCATGCGGGAGAGCCCCTGGTAAATTTCCTGGATAATTTTGGAATCCTCGGCCTGATCTTTGCGGGAACTTCCGCCTTTTAACAGTTTGATGGACATCAAAATCGTCCCCCCGATAACTGCGGGTATCAGGACGAAACTTCCGAAAACAATGGCCACGATCAACGCTTCTTTCATATGTCAACCCCAAAATTCATTTATCATTCCCATTATTTACGCGTCCCGGGAGTTGGTGTCAATCTATAATTGGTTGAAGGTTCAGGGTTCTGGGTTGTTCTGAGCCCCCGAATATCGGAACTACTTTAACCGCCGGAGGCGCATGAACCTTTGAACCTGAACCCAGAACCTTAAAGCAGCAACGCTGCCCTTGGAACCTATTCAGCCGATTCATCCTTTTCCTTTGGTTTTGGTGACTTCAGTTCCTTGAGCTCATCTTCAATATCTTTATCTACCGAAAGTCTCTCCAGCTCGTCTTCCAGGGAAGTCTTTTTGCCGAAGTTGACCAGATCGGCTTCCGCTTCCATGCGTTCAATGCGGTTTTCAAGTTCATCAAATTTCATCATGGTTTCAGAGCTGTCAATGCGCCGCAGCTCCTGTTGGGCCTGGAATTTTTTCTGAGCATGGACCTGTCGTTGAACCAGCATGCGCTGCTTATCCCGGGCAGCTTTTAATTTGTCCTCGAGTTGACGGATGTCATCCTGGTACTGTTCGATGAGCAGGTCCTGTTCAGCCAAATCCTGGCTGAGGGTCTCGGCGCCTTGGGTGAATTTGCGCTTTTCCAGCAAGGCTTCCCTTGCCAGATCGTCCCGTCCCTTACCCACGGCCAATGCGGCCTTTTCCCCCCAGTATTGGGCTCTTTCCTTGTGGCGATCCAGCTGGCGTTGGAGCTTTTTCCCGGAGGCCATGACACCGGCGCAAGCGGTTTTGATTTCAACCAGCGTATCTTCCATCTCCCGGATCATTAATTTGATCAACTTTTCTGGATCTTCGGCTTTATCAAGCATTGCATTGATATTAGAGCTGATGATATCTCGAAATCTTGTGAAAATCCCCATTGTGTTACCTCCGTATTTTGATGTTGTCTTATGACTTGAGCACAATTCATGCCAGCGGGGAACCACGGACAACTATTTGAAACCAGTGGTTTTTTTGCTTGACAGGCTTGATAACTGTATGGTAATTATTGCCAATAAATAGCAAGATTCGCTAATGATTGGTGTAAGGGCTCAGCGTTCAAGGTCCTAAGGTTCATACGCCTCCGGCGGTTTCAGAAGCTCAGAGACGCTGGAGCTCAGAACAACCCTGAGCCCTGAACCCTGAACCCTGAACCTTTAAATCCATGCCCCCCAAACAGTACAGCAGCGAAACACCGGCCCGGGTCACGGAAGCCCTGGGACAATCCGAAAAATTCCTCGAGTTCCAGGAGCGTCTATCACGGGTGGCACCCGTCAACCGCCCGGTCCTTCTGCTGGGCGAGCGCGGCACCGGCAAAGAACTGGCAGCCGGACGGCTCCATTACCTTTCAGAAAGGTGGCACAGGCCCTTTTTAACGCTAAACTGCTCCGCGTTGTCGCCGTCACTTATCGAATCGGAATTATTTGGCTACGAAAAGGGTGCGTTTACCGGAGCGGCCCAGCGAAGGGTGGGAAGGTTTGAAGCGGCAGACGGCGGTACGCTTTTTCTGGACGAGATCGGCAACATCCCGCTGGAAGTTCAGGAAAAGATTTTGCGGGTGGTGGAATACTATACATTTGAGCGCGTGGGAAGCTCGCAAAGCATCGATGTGGATGTGCGGATTATTGCCGCCACCAATGCCGATCTAAAAGCCTTGGCAGCTGATAACCGATTCAAACAGGATCTGATGGATCGGCTTTCATTTGAAGTCCTGATCGTGCCCCCTTTGCGTGAACGCAGAGAGGACATCATGCTCCTGGCCAATCATTTTGCCGGTCGCATGGCGGTTGAACTGGGTTGGGAGGAAATTCCGGAGTTCGGTACCAAAGCCGTTAAAGCGCTGGAACACTACCCCTGGCCCGGTAATATACGGGAGTTAAAAAATGTGGTGGAGCGGGCAGTGTACCGTTCTGATTCGCTCAAAATCGATGATATTATTTTTGACCCGTTTATATCACCCTATGAAGTCCAGACACCGGAATTAAAACCGGATCGCCCGGAAATCGAGGAGCGCGCCGGCGATCCAATTGATATGGTTTTGAAACCGATGAAAGAGGCGGTTTGGGACCTGAAAATTCAGATGCTGGAAAGCGCCCTGGCCAGGTCAAAATTCAACCAGAAGAAAGCCGCCAAACTCCTGGGACTGACCTACCATCAATTTCGAGGGCTGTACCGGCAATACCAAAGGAATGAAGAAGGACGAATGACTTTGGAATGACGAATGTCGAATGAAGAATTAAGGAATACTATCGATTTTATCCCCCTCCCTCTGTCCCTCCCGCCAGGGGAGGGAAATGAGATCCAGGCTGCTGGGAGGTTGGTAAATAACGACCTTAAAATTTAATCAACGGAGCGCAGCGACATCCTTCATTCGCCATTCGACATTCATATTTTCCTTCCCAGCACGGCGCTGTCATAAATGGCATCTTTGGCCCCTCTGGGTTCCAGGCAATCCCCTATTTGATAGGTCTCGTATCCCAAGGCTCTGATTTGGTCATACAGACTGCTGTTGGGGCGGGTGCCGACGGCAATTACAACCTTATCAGCTGTTATCGAACTTTCCGCCTCGTCAGGGCCGGCAACGACGACACCATCATCCTCTACTCGCAGCAGCCTGGTATTGGTAATAACGGCAACCTTGTTTTGTTTGAGCCTGTCAAGAATGATTTTTTTGGTCATGGCCTCCAGGCCTGCTCCGGCTTTGGGCAGCATTTCAATAACCGTTACCGCCCTGCCGTGGTCGGACAGATGCAGTGCCAGCTCCAGGCCGGTGGGCCCGCCGCCGACAATCACAACTGCGTTAAAATCCCTCCGCCCGCCATCCAATACATCCTCATAGGTAAGGACAATATCCTTGCCAATCCCTTCAACCGAAGGCAGCGCAGGCAGGGAGCCGGTGGCCAGGATGACGATATCCGGATTTTCGGCTTGAACGTCTTCGGCGGTCACTTCATGATTGAGGTGGCATCTGACCCCGAAAATCTCGGCCTGCTTTTTTTGAAATCGAATCAGCGAGCGAAGTTCGGCCTTATGCCCGGGCAGGCTGCCGGGAACCAGCTGTCCCCCCAATTCATTTCGCTTCTCGTGCACGTGAACTTCATGCCCACGTTTGGCGGCGACCCAGGCTGCGTTTAACCCACCCGGCCCGCCGCCGATCACCATGATTTTTTTGGGGTTGCGGGTCTTTACAAAAGCCATTTCCTTTTCCCGGCCCAGCATGGGATTGACCAGGCATTCGATGCGGCCTCTTTTAAAAATGGACTCCATGCAGGTATTGCAGGCAATACAGGTGCGAATTTCATCCAGCCGCCCCTCCCGGGCTTTCAGCGGCATTTCCGGGTCCGCCAGCAAACCCCGGCCCATACAGACCAGATCCGCTTTTTTTCGGACGATGATATCGTTGGCGATCAGGGGGTCGTTGATCCTGCCCACAGCCATCACCGGAATATCCAGGGCCTGTTTGATTTGGGCGGCGGAATCCACCAGGCAGGCTTTTTTCATGAACATCGGTTGACAGATCCATTCAGCGGTCACGTCGTTTCCGGCCGAAACCTGGACGATGTCAATACCGGCCTCGACCAGAATTTTAAGGATCTCGATGCTTTCCGGGGTTGTCAGCCCGCCGTTGACATATTCCTCGGCGCTGATTTTAAAGGAGATCGGAAACTCGGGGCCCAGACGACGGCGTAGTTCTGCTACGATTTCCCGGGCAAACCGGGTCCTGGCGGTCACCGTTCCGCCGTATGCATCTTCGCGAATGTTGGAGAATCCAGACAGAAACTGGTTTATCAGGTAACCGTGGGCGCCGTGGATCTCGATCAGCTCGAATCCGGCCTGATACGCCCGTTCGGCTGCATCGCCGAATTTTTGTATCAGTTGCTGGATGCCGTCCAGGCTCAACGGCTCGACTTCACCGCGAATGGTGGGGCAGGGAAGCGCTGATGGTGCCAGGGGCTTGCGTTTGATGACTTTGATGGATGTCTGTCGACCGCCGTGGTGGATTTGCACGGCGGGGACACTGCCCTCTGCTTTTATGGCGGCGGCAATCTGCGCAAGCCCCGCCATAAACCGGTCTTCATAAATCCTGGCCTGGTGGGACGAAACGACGCCCTCGGGCGATACCGCACAGGCTTCGGTAATGACCATGGCAGGGCCACCGGCCGCCCGCAGGCGATAATGCTCCACCGTGGCATCGGAGATGCTGCCGTCATCGCCAATGAGAAAAGAGGCCAGGGCCGGCATAACGATACGGTTTTTTAGTTCAATAGCCTTAATCGTAAATGGGGAAAAAAGCGCCGCTAGATCATCCATTATGATAGATTCCGTTCCCACGTGGGTAAAAAAAGCCGTTTTTGCCGCGGTTGCAATTATATTGTCGGCTATAGCCTATTCGGGCGCCAAAATCAATCTTTCAAGCTTGACCCTCATGCGCCTTTTGCCTATAATCCAATCAATGACCATGGGATCATGCAATTAACTGAAATTATAAAGTTTTTAATTGAACAAGTGTGATGCTGCCCCAGGGGATGGCGGTTTGTCGCAAAATCGCACCCATCAAGCGGAAACGCCCGGATGCGATCGATGCCGTTGCGGTTACCGGTTGGGTTATGGCACGCATGGTCTTTTTTTTCAATCGAACGGTATACCGATAAGTCCGATATCCCGATTGCAGCTGAAGCCGACACGGTTCGGTGGTCGTATGTTGGGTCGCCTTAGGAATATAATGTTGGGGAGAGGACCATGAAGCAAGTGATGACCGACTTTTCAGTTTTTGTTGCCGACAATGCCCTGGCGCTGACGCTGGGCTTCACGGCTCTCATGGTGCTGGCCGCATGTGTTCTGCTCATTGTCCTTATTCGGCGCAAACCGGAAGACGTTATCCATAAGCTGCGGGACGATTTGCAGGATTTGGCCGGCAAGCAGGTACACGTGGAGAATGTGATTAAATATGAGATGGCCGCCAATCGCAAGGAGACCGCCGACAGTCAGCGCCAGGCCCGCCAGGAGCTCGGTGCGGCCTTGACATCTTCCAGTGAATCCATCCAGCAGCGCATGATCGAGAATATCGGCATGCAAAAAGATCAGCTGGACTCTTTTTCCCAGCAGCTGTTGGCCCTGGCCAAACTCAATGAGGAAAGACTGGAAGCCATGCGCCAGACCATTGCAACCCAATTGCGGGCCATTCAGGAGGACAACACCAGAAAGCTGGAGCAGATGCGCGCCACGGTGGATGAAAAATTGCAGTCAACCCTGGAAAAGCGCCTGGGCGAGTCTTTCAAACAGGTCAGTGAGCGCCTGGAGCAGGTTTACAAGGGGCTGGGTGAAATGCGCAACCTGGCCATCGGCGTTGGCGATTTGAAAAAAGTGTTGACCAATGTCAAAACCCGCGGGACCTGGGGCGAAATCCGCCTCAGCCACATTCTGGAACAAATTTTGACCCCGGATCAGTACGATGTCAATGTGGCCACCAAAAAGAACAGCAACGAACGGGTGGAATTCGCCATTAAGTTGCCCGGGCGGAATAATGACGCAGAAAAGATCGTCTGGCTGCCGATTGACTCTAAATTTCCCCAGGAAGACTACCAGCGGCTGTTGGACGCCCAGGAAGCCGCTGATAAAGAGTTGTCCGAAAAATCGATCAAGAACCTGGAAATGCGCATCAAGACCGAAGGCAAATTTATCAGGGAAAAATATATAGACCCGCCCAACACCACGGATTTCGGGATCATGTTCTTACCGGTAGAAGGATTGTATGCCGAGGTGCTGCGGCGGCCCGGTTTGTGCGATTTCCTTCAGCGGGAATACCGGATCGTGGTTACCGGACCCACCACCCTGGCAGCGTTGCTCAACAGCCTGCAAATGGGGTTTCGGACCCTGGCCATCGAAAGACGCTCCAGTGAAGTATGGGAATTGCTGGGGATGGTCAAAACCGAATTCGGAAAGTTCGGCGATGTTCTGGCGAAAACCAAGAAGAAACTAAAGGAGGCCAGCAACACCATCAATCAAGCCGAGGTGCGTACCCGGGCGATTGAGCGCAAACTCAGGGATGTTCAGCAAGTGCCCCCGTCGGACGGGCCCCAAGGCTTGATTGAGGAAGAATAGGAGAAATACTGAAATTGGGACAATGGATGGGTGCTTTTGGTTAAATCCCAAATCACAAGCACCAAATTTCAAATAAATTCAAAATTCCAATAATCAATGACCCAAACTGCTACGTTGTCTGACTTAATCATCTGATCAATATCAGCTCGTCCTTGGTAATTTGGAATTTAATAATCAAGATAAAACGCTTTCTTCTTGATCTTTTTATACCTTGAAGCAAACCTCCGTTATGGGTTTGACGAAAAACAAACCGCCAGCCGAACAAAAGACATCGGCTGGCGGTTTAGCGTTGAGGTTAACCGCAAACGGCTATTTGCGGTGATTACGCCTGGGGTGCGATGCTCTCATAGTAGACCTTTTCGGAAATACTTCCCCAGCCGCTGACAGTCTTATGGAATTTCTTGAATGATTCATTGACCTTTTTGGCCATGGGGCTTTTGGCAGCTTCTTCCTCACGAACCTCTTCGGCCAGTTTACGCAATGCGCTTAGAACCTCATCCGGGAATTTGATGACCTGCACTTTGTGCTTGTTGATCAACGTCTCCAGGGCCGCGCCGTTCAGAGAATCGAACTGGGTCATCGTCCACTGCTCGTTTTCCATACAGGCGGCGTCGACGATGTGCTGAAGGTCTTTCGGCAAGGATTCATAGGCTTTCTTGTTAAAGAAATATTCCAGATAGGTTCCGGGTTCATGCCATCCGGGATAATAGTAATATTTGGCAGCCTGGTAAAATCCCATCCGCAGATCATGCAAGGGGCCGACCCACTCGGTGGCATCGATCACACCGCGCTCGAGCGAGGTGAAAATTTCACCACCGGGCAGCAACACAACGGTTCCGCCGGCCTTGGCCACTACCTTGCCGCCCAGGCCCGGAATCCGCATTTTCAACCCTTTGTAATCGTCGATGGTGTTGATTTTCTTGTTAAACCAGCCGCCCATCTGGACGCCGGTAGAGCCGCCGGGACGGGGAATCAAATTAAACGGCGCATAGGTTTCTTCCCACAATTTAAGGCCGTCGCCGCCGTGAAACCATGCCCCGTAACCCTGGGCATTCATGCCGAAGGGGACCGCGGCAAACCACTGGGTTGCGGGCTCCTTGCCGGCCCAGTAATAGGACGCCCCACTGGCACATTCGATGGTGCCCTGGGATACCGCTTCAAATCCACCTAACGGTGGCACCAGTTCGCCGCCGGCAAAGACTTGAATCTGGAGCCGACCGTCGGACATCTCGTTTACGCGCTGCGCCAGTCGTTCACAGCCATCCTGGAGCACCGGTAGCTTGGGCGGCCAGGTGGTGACCATCTTCCAGCGGTATTTCTGTTGTGCCAGAACCGCTGGGGCATTGACGGCTGCAGCTGCAACCGCTGCTGTACCGAGACCAACTTTTTTCAAAAAATCGCGTCGCTTCATTGAAAAACCTCCTTTAGAATTGTAGTGAATCTATCCGTATTGAGTTTCCGCTCAGTAAACCACCACTGGTAACCTCGCTTTCATTCCGGCCCGGTTAAAAATTAAGGTCTGGAATCAAGGTGCGGTAGATTAATCTACCTACTACAACGTAATAGTCAAGTCCTTTTTACGATTGCAGCTTGCTGTCAGGACCCGAAAACGATTTTGGGTAACCAGGTTGCCAGCTGCGGAAAGAATACCACGATAGCCAGTCCGATCAGCTGGAACAATACAAATGGTATGATACCCCTGTATATATGGCCGGTTGTAACTTCCGGCGGTGTCACGGCTTTGAGATAGAACAGCGAAAATCCAAACGGTGGTGTTAAAAACGATGTTTGCAGATTGACGGCCAGCAGGATGCAGAACCAGACCGGATCGTACCCGAAATCGATCATGATCGGCGCCAGCACCGGCACGTGAATAAAGGTAATTTCGATGAAATCCAGGAAAAAGCCGATGAAAAAGATCAAGAGCATCACGATGGCCAGAACAGCCCCATGGCTGTATTTGTGAGCGATACCGCCTAAAAAATCCCGTACGATGCCGTCGCCCCCGAGACCGCGAAACACCAGGCCGAAAGCCGCTGCGCCGCACAGGATAATGAAGACCATGCAGGTCAACCGCACGGTGGTGTGCATAACATCGTGCAGAATCGACATGTTGAATTTCTTATTCACAATGGTCAAAAGCGTGGCGCCGACGGCACCTACGGCGGCCGCTTCGGTGGGCGATGCAATGCCGGCAAAAATAGAGCCCAGGACGGCAACCATCAAAAACAACGGCGGAAATAAAGCTTTTCCAACACGCGCTGCCAGCTGTTTAGGGCTGATGGAAGCTAACTCCTCTTTTGATATGGCCGGGGCCACCCCGGGACGCAAAAAAGCGGCGATGAGAATATAGATGATAAAAAGACCTACCAGAAGCAATCCCGGCAGGACCGCTCCGATAAAAAGATCTCCCACCGATACCCCGACGATATCACCGATGAGGACCAACACAATACTCGGTGGAATGATCTGCCCCAGTGTTCCCGATGCCGACACGGTTCCGGTCGCCAGCTCCTTCTGGTACCCGCGTCTTAGCATGGTTGGAACCGCGAGAAGCCCCATGGTGACGACCGTAGCCCCGACTATACCGGTGGATGCGCCCAGCAGGGCACCCACGACGACCACCGATATGGCCAGACCGCCTCTCAGGCGCCCGAAGAGCAAGCCCATGGTGTCCAGCAGCTCTTCGGCCAGACCAGAGCGTTCCAGCATAACGCCCATAAATACAAACAGGGGAACGGCGGCCAGGGTTACGTTGCCCATACGACCCCAGATGCGCAGGGGCAGAAGGTTGAAAAAATCCCAGCCGAAACCGATCATGCCGAAGGTCAGGGCAACTCCCAGCAGGGTGAAGGTGACCGGAAATCCGGCCATCAGCAAAATGGTAAGCGCTAAAAACATCCAGGCTGCCAGATAATCCATCAGGATTCTTCCTCCTTTGCCGTTTCAATTCCCAGAATTTGCATGAAACTGTGAAGACCCATCGAAAATCCCTGAAGTAAAAGGAGGGTAAATCCCACCGGGATGCAGCCTTTTATAATAAACCGCAGGGGAATGCCGCCCGGGTCAGGGGACCCTTCGAGCATCATAAATGCATTGGCCGCAAACTTCCATGACGTTGAAATCACCATGATACAGCCGGGGATGAGGAAGAAAATCACTCCCAACAGATTGATCCAGGCGCGACCTTTTAATCCGAGCCGCTGATAGATGATGTCCACCCGCACATGCCCGTCGTGCAGCAGGGTATAGCCGGCGCCGATCAGAAAGATAAACCCAAACAAATGCCATTCCAGTTCCTGGGTGAACACAAAACTGACATTGAAAAGGTAGCGCATGACGACATCGACAAAAACAACCAGAACCAGCCCCAGGGTCACCCAGGCGACCCCCCGGCCAACCCATTGGTTGAGGCCGTCAATCCAGCGGGTCAGTGCTTTTATAGCTTCCATGTTAATTGTTCCTGTTTAAATGGTTTTGTTCGCAGCTCTAAAATAGGTGAATATAAAAAAAAGATTTTTTACAGTCAAGCAATATTACCGAGGTTGTCCTTGCCAATCTGGGATGGATGGTCTAATTTAAGATCGTTCAGAGGCTCTGGGCTCAAAGGTTTTGAGGTTGGAGGTTTTAGGTCGACGCCTTCGGCGGCAATAAGTTTGAGGTTGGAGGTTTGAGGCATGACATTCTGATTTTCAGCCTCCAACCTCCAACCTCATACATTTGCGTCGACTCCCGAACGCCTGAATCCTAAATATGGATCCTTATTAACTTTCAATATCAAGGAGACTACCCATGGCTTTGGAATCCTACTGGGCGGATAAGTACATTGAAAACAAATGCAGCGCCACGGATGCCCTGCGCAAGATCAGACCCGGACAGCGTGTGTTTATCGGCTCCTCTTGCGGTGAGCCGCAGCATCTGGTCCGTGAGCTTTCCGAGCTTTCGGGCCAGTTCAGGGACATTGAGATTGTGCGGCTGATGACGTTGGAGACCACCCCCTTGACCTTGATCGCCAACAAAACCAAAGACCACAGCCTCAACATTCGATCCTTTTATCTGGGTTCGGCCAAGTCCAAGGGAATTGCGCGCAATTCGCGTTTTATCACCCCCATCAACATGTCGGCGATTCCACGTCTGTTCAAAAGCCGCCTGCTGCCGATTCATGTGGCCCTGATCCAGGTGTCGCCGCCGGACGATTTCGGTTGGATGAGCCTGGGGGTTTCGGTGGATATCACCATGGCGGCAGCCCAATCGGCCGACCTTGTGATTGCCCAGATCAACACCAACATGCCCAGGGTGCTGGGACGCAGCTTTATTCATGTCAATGAAGTCGACTATTTTGTGGAATACGATGAGCCGTTGCTGACCATCAGGCAGAATCCGGAGCTGTCAGCCGCCAACGACATCGGCCGGCTGATCGCCCGCCGGCTGATCGATGACGGCTCAACCATCGCCATCGGGTTGGGCACGACCTCCGAAGCGGTCATGCTGGCGTTGTCGGATAAAAATGATCTCGGCATCCACACCATGTACATGACCGATGAAATCATGCACCTGTTTTCCCGAGGGGTGATCACAAATCGCATGAAAGGCTTTAATGACGGCAAATTGGTGGCCCACAGCGCGATTGGGTCGGAGGATTTGTATGAATTTTTAAATGACAATCCCGCCGTTGAGTTTCATCCTTCCGATTATGTCTGTGACCCGGCGATCATTGCCCGGCACAACAAGATGGTGGCCATGAGTGTTGCCATGTCCATTGATTTGACCGGTCAGGTGGCAGCCGATGCCATGCCCCACAGTCATTTTTCAGGTATAACCGGGATTTCCGATTTTATGCGCGGTGCCGTTCAATCTCCGGGCGGCAAATCGATTCTGATGCTGCCGTCGACGGCCGCAAAAGGCACAAAGAGCCGGATTGTTCCTTTGCTGGATGACACGGCCGTGGCCGCTCCCAGAGGCGATGTTCATCTGGTCGTTACCGAATACGGAGCGGTCAATCTGTTTGGCAAGAGTTTCCAGGAGCGGGCCATGGCCCTGATCAGCATTGCGCACCCTGATTTTAGAGATGAGCTTTTCCATGAAGCCAAAAAAATGGGATTGCTCAGCACCGACCGGGACCTCAAAGAGTCCCTGCACGGGGTTTATCCCATCCATCTGGAAGAAATTCTTGAGATAAATGGACAGCAGGTCACGGTCAGACCGGTCAAACCGGTTGACGAACGTCGGATTCAAGAGCATTTCTACAACCTCGACAAAAATGATGTGGTCTCACGGTTTTTTCATGAGAAAACCAGCTTTTTGAAAGAAGAGGTTGAAGGCGTATCCCAGATCGACTATGTAAAAGACTTGACCCTGGTTGCGATTGTCGGCGAATTCGGTTTCGGGCGGGTCGTCGGCATCGGGGAGTATCTGGTCGATCCGGCCACCAATATTGCTGAAGTTGCCTTTTCGATCAGCAAAGAATTTCAGCAAAAAGGGATGGGCAAAATTCTTTTAAACAAGCTGGCTTCAGCCGCAATGGCAAACGACATCTCCGGGCTGGTTGCCTACACATCACCCAACAACCGCGGCATGATCAAACTGTTTAATCAATTGCCCTACAAGGTGAATACGTTTTTTGACGGTGATATGTTGACGTTGAGCTGCAAGTTTGAATACGTTTTTTGACGGTGATATGTTGACGTTGAGCTGCAAGTTTAATGAGCCATTATAGGGCGCAGGGCACAGGGCTCAAGGCGCAAGCACCAGGGCTATACCTTCTGCCTTATACCTCTTTATCGCCGGTAATCGGTAAAATAAACTAAGGAATATAACATGACGACCTTCAGGGTTAAATTTTTGCCTTATGACACTGACATCGAGATTGAAGACGGGGACACCGTCATTCGTGCTGCTCTGGAAGCGGGCGTGCATGTCAATGCCTCCTGCGGCGGTGAGGGGGCGGGTGTTGATTGAAGGCGGAACCGTGGAGGGCGGTATATCAGAAAAGCTCAGCCGGCAGGACCAGGAGAGCGGATACCGCCTGGCCTGCCGGTCCATCGTGAAAAGCGACCTGGTGGTACGGATTCCCGTCGAATCGGCCATTGATTCCGGTGTGCTTAAGTTGCAGGCCGCACCGCGGCGTACCGCCCACATCCGTGATATGAATTTTGAGGAATTGAAGGAAAAAGGGCTCTTCGTTGCACCGGTTGAGAAAAAATATGTTGAACTTCCGGCGCCTACCGCCCAGGACAACCTTCCCGATATTACCCGTCTGATCAGCCATTTGCAGCTCGAACATGATGAGCATCGCTTGGAAGTCACCCTGGCGATGATTCGAAAATTACCGCAGGTGATCCGCGAAGATGATTTCAGGGTCACGGCCACTCTGGTGCGACCCGTGAGGGATGTCGGTAAAACCCGTATTATTAATGTTCAGCCCGGCGACACCACCCGTCAAAGTTATGCAATTGCCATGGACATCGGCACCACCACGATCTATGGCCAGGTCATCGACCTTATCAGCGGTGAGGTATTGGCCGAGCACGGCGAGTTTAACGGACAGATCAGTTACGGCGAGGATGTCATCTCACGGATTGTCTATGCCGAAAAACCAGGTGGTCTGGTAAAATTAAGTGAAGTCGTCATTAAAACCGTCAACAAGATTTTAGCCAAGATCATCAAAAGATCCGGCGTGGACCCGGAAAACATCTCGACCATTACGCTGGCGGGCAACACAACCATGACTCAGTTAATGCTGGCTGTCGATCCGCGGCACATCCGGCGGGCGCCTTATGTGCCGGCCGCCACGCTTTTTCCCCCCATCAAAGCTGCCGATCTGGGCATGGATTTGGGTGAGCATGTCGCCGCACTGGTTTACCCGGCGGTTTCGAGCTACGTGGGCGGGGATATCGTCGCCGGTGTGATGGGGTCCGGTATTTATCGCACTGACGAGTTGACCCTCTATCTGGATGTGGGCACCAATGCCGAAATCGTGATCGGCAACAAAGACTGGCTCGCATGCGCAGCCTGCTCCGCAGGCCCTGCATTTGAAGGCGGCGGTTTGAAATTCGGGATGCGCGCTGCCAAAGGCGCCATCGAGGATTTTTCGATAGATCCGGTCACCCTCGAACCCATGCTGATCACCATCGGCAATGTCCGGCCCAAGGGCATCTGCGGGTCCGGCCTGATCATCATGGTGGCCACCATGTTCGAAATGGGAATCATCAACAACCTGGGCAAATTTGATCGCGATCTGGACACGCCCCGCATTCGCGAAGACAACGGGGTATATGAGTATGTGCTGGCCTGGAAAGATGATACCCAGATCGACCGCGATGTGACCTTGACGGAGATCGACATCGAGAATCTGATACGGGCCAAGGGCGCCATCTACAGCGGCTGTATGACCCTGCTGACCGAGGTTGGCATGAGCATCGAGGACATCGAGAAAATTATCCTGGCCGGGGGGTTTGGCAGCTACGTGGATCTTGAGAAGGCCATGACCATCGGCCTGCTGCCGGAAATGGATACCGCCAAGATAACCTTTATCGGCAACGGTTCGCTGATGGGCGCCAAAATGAGTTCACTGACCAACCGTATTCGCCGGGATGTGGTTGAAGTCACAAAAAAAATGACCAATTTTGAGCTGTCGGACACACCTTCCTACATGGATAATTATGTTGCCGCCCTCTTTTTACCCCACACCGACATGAATAAATTCCCCAAGTTAAAAGCTCGCATGGATGCGCGCAAAGGGTTAAAGCAATAGCCTGCATTCAGGTTCAAGGTTCAGGGTTCAGGGTTAATGAAACAGCGAACCGCAGAATATCGAATATTGAATGTAGGATGTCGAAGGAAGGAATTCTATCGATTTTAATGGCTTTAATAGAAATAGCGAAGCGATTCCACAGTTCGAAATTCGACCTGCCCGCAATGCCATTCAGGGGAGCGTGATAATGTTTATGCTTAATACATAACCGAATGATTGCGCCAATCCAATACGACATGCATGGCAGGCGGGTATTCATTATTCTGCGGCTCTGCGGTTCGCTTTTCAAACCCTGAACCCACAACCTTATAACCCTGAACCCTTGCATGTGAAGCCTGTTCAACCCGGATCCCCACAGGCATATCCTGGTAATGGTTACTATTAATGAATTCGATTTAATTAGAAATTGAAATTCAGGGGTGCTCTTCTCTTGACAAAGCCACCGACTCCATATAAATGAAAATATTCTGCATTTTATGAGCATAGGTAGGCCTGACGGCCTCCAAAATGACAAATGACTATTGACTAATGAATAATGGTGGTAGTCGCTTCGCTCCGTCAATTTTTTATCAAGCGTTCCAA